>Ga0068859_100000021_pt1 | contig 236322 bp, 159 predicted proteins | sample KBSSwiS22_FD_66585 | JGI IMG/M metagenome (GOLD analysis project Ga0068859, IMG submission 66585) | Switchgrass rhizosphere microbial communities from Kellogg Biological Station, Michigan, USA - KBS Switchgrass S2-2 | ecosystem: Host-associated > Plants > Roots > Rhizosphere > Soil ...
TTCGGGTTAGGGGCGGCGCGGGCGCATCTGCTGCGTTGTCGGTCGCGCGTGACCGCTCGGGTCAACGCTGCTCCCTCCGCCTTGCATCTGCAACCCGCGGCGCCCCTAACGCGACCCCTTGGGGTTTTTCCGCCCCCTCCTCGTCCTAGGGGAGCGCCACCAGCCTGGCGGCCGACATCGCCTGCGCGAAGCGCGCGACCCAGGCCGCGTCGAACGGCCGTCCGAGCTCGGCGGTCAGAAGGGCGGCGATCTCCGCGTAGCCGCGCCGGCCGTCCATGAAGTTGATCGCCTCGTAGACCAGCAGCTCGGAGTCGGGTTGCTTGCGGATCTGCTCGTCCCACCAGCGGGCGTCCTGCCCCTCCAGCGACTCCAGCACCCGCCGGTCGAGCGGCAGCAGCGTCAGGTTTCGCGGGCCCCTCGACGGCTGGCGCGCGGCCGGCGGCCGTGGGCGGCCGGTCAGCTCGGCGAGGTCGTCGTCCACCCGCGCGGTCAGCTGGGCGATGGCCGGGTGCGCCGCCAGGGCCGGGTCGCTGCGCAGGCGCGCCAGGCGCCCGGCGTCGGCCGAGAGGCGCGCCGCCGCCGCCAGCGTGTCGAGCCGCTTCCAGTCCTCCGGCCCGGCCGAGGCGAGCCAGTGCGAGGCCGCCGCCGAGAGCACGCCGACGCGCAGCAGCTCGCTGGCGTCGGTCTTGTCGGGAGTGTCCTCGGACGTGTGGTGCGTCCAGTCGGGGTCGTGCCAGAGCATGCTGGCCGGGATTCCCAGACCCAGCAGCACGTCGTGATCGCTCCCCTGAGCGTAGGGCCCCATCGACGCCGGCCAGGTGTTGCGGGTGCCGGTCGTGGCGGTGAGGCTGGCCGCGCGCGTCTGCTCGAGTACGTCGGGCAGCAGCGCGTCCAGGAACGACGGCACCGAGAGCGGCGCCCGGGTCATCAGGAACTGCGAGTTCGTCTTGACCGTGTCCTCGCCCACCATGTCGAGGTTCAGGTTCGCCACGATGCAGGGTTTCCGCTCGGCCGGCTCGCAGCGGCGCGCCTCCGGATGGCTGGCGACCCAGGCGAGGGTGCCGTAGAACTCCGGGACCCACATGAAGTGAAGCGTCCGGCGCGGCGGCGCGATCTTCTTGGCGTCGATCAGCGTCTTCAGCGTGCGGGCCAGCTCGAGGAGCGCTGCCGAGCCGGTGGCGTTGTCGTTGGCGCTCCACTTCGGGTGGTCGAGGTGCGCGGTCAGCAGCACCTCGCGCTCCGGCTGCTCGCTGCCGCGGAGGTAGGCGTGGACGAGGGTGAGGACGCCCGGCCCCAGCGTCGCGTCCACCGTGCCGCGGACCGTCACCGGACCGGAAGCCATCTGCGCCTTGAGCTCCGCGTACTGCCGTGCCGAGACCTGGAACGAGCCGCTCGTCTTCTCCAGCTCCTCGGCGCGCGGCCAGAGCCCGTTGTAGCGGAGCATGCCGGGGTGGTCGGGGCGGTCGGAGGCGTCGGGGTAGATCACCGCGCCGACCGCGCCGCGCTTCACCACCGCCTGGCGCACGACCTGCTCGGCGTAGCCGGAGGCCAGGACGACCCTGCCCTTCACGTCGACTCCTTCGTAGGCCGCCGAGGTGGTGCCGGCGCCCACGTCGACCAGCGCGCCGGTGAAGGTCCCGCCCCTGGAGTAGGTCGAGACGCACATCGGCACGTCGGCGTAGCGGCAGAGCCGCGCCGGCGTGAAGCCGGCGCCGGCCTTCTCGATCCAGAGCTCGCCGCCGCGCATCTCCCAGCCCATCGGGGAGGTGAAGGTGCCATAGCGCGTCCTGCCGTCGGAGGGGAACTGCTCGAGCCGCGCCTCGTAGCCCTGCGCCTTCAGCGTCGCCAGCACCACCCGCTCGGCGACCTCGGCCATCATCGGGCTGCCCTGGATGCGGTGGTACTGCACGATCCGGCGCACGTGCTCCTGCGCCGTCTCGCCGGAGAACTCGCCGGCGATCGCCTGGAACGTTTCGTTCGGCACCAGGTGGCCGGCGGCGGCGGGAAGGGTCGGCAGGAGGGCGAGGAGGAGCGGAAACGGTTTCATTTCCCCAGTCTAGGTCGCTTGCCGGCGGCGCCGTCGTTCGGGTATCTTCTTAACAGAACTGACTGGTCAGTTCCGGAAGGACCCATGCCCAGAGTCAAGACGGTCGACAAGGAGACAGCCATCCTGGAGGCGGCCTCGCGCGTCTTCGCCGCCAGGGACTTCCACGACGTCCTCACCGAGGAGATCGCGGCGCTGGCCGGCATCGGCAAGGGGACGATCTACCGCTACTTCGAGACCAAGGACGAGCTCTACCTGGCGACGGTGGCGCACTGCCTCAAGAGCTTGCATGCCGATCTCCTCTCCCGCACCCGCCACGAGGCGTCGCCGGCGCGGCGGCTGGAGGGGATGGCCCGCGACGTCCTGGCGTTCGCGGTGCACCAGCAGCACCTCTATGCGCTGCTCGCGCGGCAGGAAGGGGCGCTGGCGCACCAGCAGGCGCGTCTGAAGAAGGACCGCGAGCGGCTGCTGCGCCTGGTGCAGGGCACGATCGTGGAAGGCATCGAGAAGGGGGAGCTGCGGGGCGTGGACCCGCGCCTGGCTGCCGAGCTCTTCTTCGGCATGCTGCGCGCCGCGCGCACGTTGAGGCGCGAGGGGGACACCCCCGAGGCGCTGGCCCGCGAGGTCTCGGACGTGTTCCTGAACGGGGCACGCAAGGAGGCGCGGCGGTGAGGCGGCTGTTGCTGGCCCTGCTCCTGGCGCCCGGCCTGGACGGCGCGCAGACCTCGCCGTCCCCGTCGCGGCCCTGGACGCCGCCGGCCGGGGCCCTGCCCCCGGCCGTCGCGCCCAAGCCGCCGGCGGTGCCGCAGGAATGGCTCTCGAAGGGGACCCTGCTGACGCTGCCGCAGCTCCTGGACGTCGCGCTGGCGCAGAACCCGCAGACGCGCGCCGCCTGGTTCCGCGCCAAGGCGGCGGCGGCGGACGTCGGCATCGAGAAGGCCGCCTACTACCCCACGCTGGACGCCACCGCGAACCTCACCCGGCAGAAGCAGGCGGCGGTCGGGGGCCAGTTCACGTTTCAGCAGACCACCTACGGTCCGGGCGTGAACCTCACCTGGCTGCTCTTCGACCTCGGCCGCGGTGCCGACGTGGAGGAGGCGCGCCAGGCGCTCTATGCCGCGAACTTCGAGCATGACGCGGTGATCCAGGACGTCGTGTTCCGCGTGGCCCAGGCCTTCTACCAGTATCAGGCCGCCAAGGCGCTGGCGCGCTCGGCGGAGGCCAGCCTGCGCGACGCGGCCACCCACCTGGAGGCGGCCGAGGCGCGGCGCGAGGCGGGCGTGGCCACGATCGCCGACGTCCTGCAGGCACGCACCGCGCGCTCGCAGGCGGAGCTGGCGCTGGCCAGCGCGCAGGGGCAGATCCTGACGCTGCGCGGCGCGCTGGCGACCGCGGTGGGCGTGCCGGCCACGATCCCGGTGGACGCCGCCGAGCTCCCCGAGGAGCTGGACGTCGACCGCGCCGCGCCGGCCGTCGAGGCGCTGGTGGCTCGGGCGCTGCGGACCCGGCCCGACCTCCTGGCCGCCCGCGCCCAGGAGCGGCGCTACGAGAGCCGGGTGAGCTCGCGCCGCGCCGACTTCTGGCCGAGCCTGCTGACAACCGGCACCGCCAACCGCACGTACTACACCGCGGAGGGCAGCACGTTCAGCAACAACTACTCCGGGGTGCTGCTGCTGCGGGTCCCGGTCTTCAACGGCTTCGCCCGCGGCTTCGAAGTAAAGAAGGCCGAGGCCGAATCGCAGGAGGCCTCCGCCAACGCCGAGGCGCTGGCCGACCGGGTGATCCTGGACGTCTGGACCGGAGCCTCCGATCTCACCACGGCCGCCCAGCGCGTCAAGACCGCTCGCGACCTGCTGGCCAGCGCGTCTCAGTCCGCCCAGGTCGCGCAGGGACGCTACAAGGAAGGCGTGGGCAGCATTCTCGACCTCCTCACGGCGCAGGGCGCGCTGGCCAACGCGCGGTCGCTGGACGTGGCCGCCCGGGCCGACTGGCTGCTGGCGCTGACCGCGCTCTCCCGCGCCACCGGCCTCCTGGGCCCCGACGTCGAGAACCTCTCGAGAAGGTTGGTAGGAACCCATCCATGAATAGAGTGCTGGCGCTTCTGGTTCTCCTGTCCTCCGTCGCCGCTTGCGGCGGCAAGCCCAAGGCACGTCCCCCCGAGACCGTGCCGGTGACGGTGGCGACCGCCGAGTCGCGCGACGTGCCGGAGGAGGTGCGGGTGGTTGGCAACGTGAAGGCCGCCTCCACGGTCGAGGTGAAGGCGCGCGTCGGCGGCCAGGTGACGCGCGTCTTCTTCAAGGAGGGGGACGAGGTGAAGGCCGGCGCGCCGCTCTTCGAGATCGACTCCCGCCCGCTCGAAGCGGCCGTGCGGGAGGCCGAGGCGGTGCTGCTGCGCGACCGGGTGCGCGGCAAGAACGCCGAGCAGGAGGCCGCCCGCTACGGGACCCTGGTGCAGAAGGAGTTCGTCACCCGCGAGCAGTACGACCAGTCGATCGCCAACGCCGAGGCCGCCAAGGCCACGGTGAAGGCCGACGAGGCCTCGGTGGAGAACGCCCGCCTCAGCCTCGGCTACGCCCGCGTGCTCTCGCCGATCACCGGCCGCACCGGCAGCGTGCTGGTGCACGCCGGCAACGTGGTGAAGCCCAACGACGACAAGGCGCTGGTGGTGATCCACCAGATCCGGCCGGTGGACGTCACCTTCGCGGTTCCCGAGAGGCACCTGCCGCGCATCCGCGAGGAGCTGGCCCGCGGAAGGCTCTCGGTGGCCGCGGTGCCGGCCGAGACCGCCCAGGCGCCGCGGGAGGGGCAGCTCTCCTTCATCGACAACGCGGTCGACAGCACCACCGGCACCGTGGTGCTCAAGGCGACCTTCCCGAACGAGGACGGCGCGCTCTGGCCGGGCCAGTTCGTGAACGTCTCGCTGCGCCTCTCGACCGAGAAGGGCGCCACCGTCGTCCCGTCGCAGGCGGTGCAGACCGGGCAGAGCGGCACCTACGTCTTCGTGGTCAAGGACGACCTCACGGTCGAGAGCCGCAAGGTCGCCGTGGCCCGCACCTACGTCGCGCGCGTGGCGACCGGGGAGGCGTCGGGCGAGGAGCAGCTGGCGGTCGTCAGCAACGGGCTCAAGGCCGGCGAGCGTGTCGTCACCGACGGGCAGCTCCGGCTGTCCTCGGGTTCCAAGGTCGAAATAAAGTCCTGACGGGAAGCCCATGACGACACTCTTCATCCGCCGCCCGGTCGCCACCACGCTGGTGATGCTGGCGATCCTCCTCTTCGGCATCGTCGGCTACCGGCTGCTGCCGGTGAGCGACCTCCCGAACGTGGACTTCCCGACCATCCAGGTCTCCGCCGGCCTGCCCGGCGCGAACCCGGAGACGATGGCCTCGGCGGTGGCCACGCCGCTGGAGCGGCAGTTCTCCACGATCGCCGGCCTCGACTCGATGACCTCGGCCAGCGGCATCGGCACCACCTCCGTCACGCTGCAGTTCAACCTCAGCCGCGACATCGACGCCGCCGCCCAGGACGTCCAGGCGGCGATCGCCGCCGCGCAGCGCCAGCTGCCGCCCGGCATGCCGGCGCCGCCGTCCTACAACAAGGTGAACCCGGCCGACCAGCCGGTCCTCTACCTGGCCCTGACCTCCGACACGCTGCCGCTCTCCAAGCTGGACGATTACGGGCAGACGCTGATCGGGCAGCGCGTCTCCACCGTGAGCGGCGTCGCCCAGGTGCAGGTCATCGGCTCGCAGAAGTACGCGGTGCGGGTGCAGCTCGACCCCGACGCGCTGGCCACCCGCGGCATCGGGATCGACGAGGTCACCCAGGCGGTCCAGGGCGCCAACGTCAACCTGCCGACCGGCACGCTCTACGGCCCGCACCGGGCGTTCGTGATCCAGGCCACCGGCCAGCTCAACGACGCCGCCGCCTACCGGCCGCAGATCGTCACGTTCCGCAACAACTCGGCGGTACGGCTGGCCGACCTGGGGCGGGTGGTGGACAGCGTCGAGAACGACAAGACGGCCGCCTGGTACGTCGACAAGCGCGCGATCATCCTGGCGGTCCAGAAGCAGCCGGGCACGAACACCGTCGAGGTGGTGCGGCGCATCCGCGAGCTGATGCCGAAGTTCGAGGAGCAGCTCCCCAAGTCGGTCGCGCTGGTCGTCATCTTCGATCGCTCCGAGTCGATCCGGGCGTCGGTCAGCGACGTGAAGTTCACTCTGGTGCTGACGCTCGGCCTGGTCATCCTGGTGATCTTCCTCTTCCTGCGGAACCTGTCGGCCACCGTGATCCCGTCGCTGGCGCTGCCGCTCTCGGTGGTCGGGACGTTCGCGGTGATGTACCTGTGCGGCTACAGCCTCGACAACCTCTCGCTGATGGCGCTGACGCTCTCGGTCGGCTTCGTGGTCGACGACGCGATCGTGATGCTGGAGAACGTCGTCCGCCACATGGAGCTCGGCAAGAAGCCGTTCGAGGCGGCCCTCGAGGGAGCCCGCGAGATCGGCTTCACGATCCTCTCGATGACGATCTCGCTGACCGCCGTCTTCATCCCCATCCTCCTCATGGGCGGGCTGGTGGGGCGGCTCTTCCACGAGTTCGCGGTGACGATCGGCGCGGCCATCCTGATCTCCGGCTTCGTGTCGCTGTCGCTGACCCCGATGCTCTGCTCGCGATTCCTGCGCCCGCATCACGGCGAGAAGCACGGCCGCTTCTACACGCTGCTGGAGAAGTTCTTCGACACCCAGCTGGCCCTCTACTCGCGGTCGCTCTCCTGGGTCCTGCGGCACAAGCGGGCCACCATGGTCTTCTCCGGCCTGGTGCTGGTGGCGACGGCCTACCTCTTCACCAGGATCCCCAAGGGCTTCCTGCCGAACGAGGACCAGGGGCAGATCTTCGGCTTCACCGAGGCGCAAGAGGGAATCTCCTTCGAGTCGCTGGTGAAGCACCAGCAGGCGGCCGCGGCGGTCCTGAAGGCGAACCCCAACGTGGTCGGCTTCATGTCCAGCGCCGGCGCCCGCGGCGGCACCAGCGCGCCGAACTCCGGCTTCCTCTTCGCGCGGCTGAAGCCGAAGGGGGAGCGCAAGGCCAGCGCCGAAGAAGTCGTGCAGCAGCTCCGCGGCCAGCTCGCCAAGGTGACCGGGATGCGCGTCTTCATGCAGGTGCCGCCGCCCATCCGCATCGGCGGCCAGCTCACCCGCAGCCAGTACCAGTTCACGCTCCAGGACGCCGACACCAAGGAGCTCTACGCCGCGGCGCCGGCCCTCCTGGAGAAGCTGCGCGCTGTGCCCGAGCTGCAGGACGTGGCCAGCGATCTGCAGCTCAAGAACCCGCAGGTCTTCGTGAACATCGACCGCGACAAGGCGGCCACGCTGGGCGTCAGCCCGCAGCGCATCGAGGAGGCGCTCTGGACCGCCTACGGCTCGCGGCAGGTCTCGACGATCTACGCCCCCAACAACCAGTACCAGGTCATCATGGAGCTGCTGCCCGAGCAGCAGCGCGACCCCTCGGCGTTGACGCGCCTCTACGTGAGGTCGGCCAAGGGAGACCTGGTGCCGCTCTCGGCGCTGGCGGCGCTGCAGGAAGGGGTCGGGCCGCTGTCGGTCACCCACGTCGGCCAGCTCCCCTCGGTGACGCTCTCCTTCAACCTGCGCCCGGGCGCCGCGCTCGGCGACGCGCTGGCTGCCGTCCAGAAGGTCTCGCGCGACACGCTGCCGGCCACCATCACCACCAGCTTCGCCGGCGCGGCGCAGGCGTTCCAGGACTCGCTGCAAGGCCTGGGGATGCTGCTGCTGGTGGCGATCCTGGTCATCTACATGGTGCTGGGCGTCCTGTACGAGAGCTTCATCCACCCGCTGACGATCCTCTCGGCGCTGCCCTTCGCCGGCGTCGGCGCGCTGGTGACGCTGATGCTCTTCGGCGTGGAGCTCTCGATCTACGCCTTCGTGGGCGTCATCCTGCTGGTCGGCCTCGTCAAGAAGAACGGCATCATGATGGTGGACTTCGCGATCGAGGCGCGGAACGCCGGCAAGAGCGCCGAGGAGGCCATCTTCGAAGCCTGCCAGGTGCGCTTCCGGCCGATCATGATGACCACCATGGCGGCGCTGATGGGCACGCTGCCGATCGCGATGGGCATCGGCGCCGGGGCCGAGTCGCGCCGGCCGCTGGGCCTGGCGGTGGTCGGCGGGCTCCTCTTCTCGCAGACGCTGACGCTCTACGTGACACCGGTCTTCTACGTCTACATGGAGCGCTTGCAGGTGCGGTTGGGAGGGAGGCGCGGCAACCTGACAGGCACGCAACGAGGCAGCGAGACGGTCAACAGTGCGGGTCGCCGGAGACTTGGCGGAGGCGATCTCCGCGGTGCCGCAGGTACCGCCCAATAGCTCTGCCGGAGACTTGGCGGAGGCGATCTCCGCGGTGCCGCAGGTACCGCCCAATAGCTCTGCCGGAGACTTGGCGGAGGCGATCTCCGCGGTGCCGCAGGCACCGCCCAATAGCTAGACGATCGCGAAGGCCCTCACCGGGAACGTCCCGAACCCCTTGACCTTCGGGGGCACGGCGAAGAATCGCGCTCCTTCTTCGGGCAGCCTCTCCAGCCCGGTGAGGTGCTCCACGATCGGGATGCCGGCGCCGAGGAGAAGCGAGTGCGCCGGGCGCGCCAGATCACCCACGTCGTCGATGTTCGAGGAGTCGATGCCGACCAGCGCCGCTCCGCCGTCGACCAGGCGCCGCACCGCGCCCTCGGTGAGGAACGGGGCGTTCTCCAGGTAGCGCTGGTGGCGCCACATCGAATCCCAGCCGGTGTGGACCAGCACGGCCTTGCCGCGGAGCTCTCGCCCCTCGAAGAGCTCCGGGCCCACGGCTCGCTCCTTGGGCCGCAGCACCAGCGCCGGCAGGTCGGCCAGCGAGGTGAGCGGGAGGCCGGCCAGGTCGTGGCCGTCGGCGTGGCGATGGAAGGGAGAGTCGAGGTAGGTACCGGTGTTGGCCACCATCTCGATGCGGCCGATCTGGAACGTCACGCCGGGCGCGTAGCGCGCCGCCGAGGCTTCCCTCGAGAGGTGGTCGGTGATCCGCGGGGCGGGCAGTCCCGGATAGGTGATCAACCCGTCCTCGATCTCGTGGCTTAGGTCTACGCAGATGCTCACGAAGCCCTCCTTGTGGGTTAAGCGCTGACCCTACCCTGTGGATTGACCCTATCTATCGATAGGTTGCTGACCCACGGGCTCCCAGCCCATCAGCCGACAATCCTTTGTTTTCAATCGTTTGGATGGGTGGATGGAGGTGGCACGGCGGCTGCTAATGGAAGGCCATTACGACTTCTGACTCTCAATACCGAAAGGAACACTGACATGAATCTCCGCAAGCTCCTCGCCGCCGCCGCCATCCTGGCCCTCCCGTTCTCGGCGATGGCGATCGAAAAGAACCGTGGCGACAAGGCCGACGAGGCCGGTGACTTCGTCTACCGCGGCACGTCCTATCCCAGCTGGGGCGACTTCATCAAGGCCGGCAACCGCTGCTCCACTCGTGACATGGACGAGGTCGAAGCCGCTGCGATCGAAACCGAGGTGGGCGAGTACATGTCGCGCCTCGAGGGCAACCGGTACGACCCGATGGTGACTGGCGCCAACATCGGCGTCTACGTCCATATCATCACCGACAGCAACGGCAACGGCGCCCCGACCTCCAAGATGGTCAGCGACCAGATCGCGGTCCTCAACGCCGCGTACGGGACTTGGGGCTACTCCTTCAGCGTCCTCGGAACCGACACCACCGCCAACAGCACCTGGTACACGATGACCCCGAACTCGACTGCCGAAACGCAGGCCAAGACCGCCCTCCGCAAGGGGACGGCGCAGCACCTGAACATGTACTTCGCGAACATCGGCCAGGGCCTCCTTGGCTGGGCGACCTTCCCCTCGGACTACAACAGCAAGCCGAAGATGGACGGCGTGGTGATCCTCACCGCTTCCCTCCCCGGCGGCACGGCGAATCAGTACAACGAGGGCGACACCGCCACCCACGAGGTCGGGCACTGGATGGGCCTCTACCACACGTTCCAGGGCGGCTGCAACGGCAACGGCGACTACGTGGCCGACACCCCGGCCGAGCGCACCGCGCAGTACGACTGCGTCGAGGCCGACTCCTGCAAGAACAAGCCGGGCAACGATCCGATCCACAACTTCATGGACTACACCTACGACTTCTGCATGTACGAGTTCACCGCCGGCCAGGATGCCCGCATGGACTCGATGTTCACCACCTACCGCTACGGCAAGTAAGACAGCCTCACATCGAAACGAAAAAGGGGCGCTTCGGCGCCCCTTTTCCTTTGATACGGCAGCTGGAGCCTCAGCGCGACTCGAGCTCCCCGGAGCGCGTCAGCGCGACTTCAGCTCCAGAGTCCCCTTGTAGGTCTCGAACGAGAGGCGCGGCCCGCCGCCGTTGACGCTGGCGCGCAGCCGCTCGTCGTCATCGTGACGGCGGGATCGGTACCTCCGGCTCTCGCCGCCCGAGACCAGCGAGAAGTCGCTGTCGACCTCGCCCCTCTTGCCGCGGTCGGCGTCCAGGTCGAAGCGCGCGTCCCTGGGGAGGTGCGCCGCGATCCTCCCTTTGTAGGTGTCGAAACGGCCGCCCTCGAAGGCCTCGAAGTCGACGCGGATGTCCCCCTTGTAGGTCTCGATGCGGGTCGGCTTGCGGAGGCCGCTGAGCTGGGCCTTCCCCTTGTAGGTCTCGAAGGTGACGTCCCCGACGCCGGCGATCCTGGATTCGGACTTGTAGTCCTTCACCACCAGCCGCGCCGTGGCCGGCATCTTCACGGTGTAGTGCACCAGCGGCAGCGTGCCGTCGTTGCCGAAGCCGCCGAGGAAGCTCGACCAGCCGTGCCCCTTGACCTTGTCGTAGTCGGACTCGATCGAGATCGACGAGCCGCCGCCGCCGATGCGGATCTCGGTCTCCTCGACCTTGCGGGGCTGGTCGCGGTCGTCGCCGTCGGGCGTGACCCGGGCGACCACCTCGACCTGGTTGGACGTACCGGCGGTGACGGTGATGGTGCCCTTGTAGGTGTCGATCCGGACCTCGCCGTCGGCCGCCAGCGGCAGCGTCTTCTGGACGGTCTTGTCGGCGTGGAGCGGCGCCGCCGCCACCAGGGCGGCAATCGAGAGAGAGCCCACGAGTGTGCAGGCAGAACGCATGAGAGGACCTCCTCTTCAGGAGTTACGCTGAAGGGAGGCGGGAGGTTCGCCTAATAACGCGCTACGACCGTATCGACGCTCTGCTGCCTGGTCGGGAACCCCACCCGCCGGACCAGCGAGTCGTAACGCGGGTCGCTCCGCAGCGGTGCCAGGCGCGGGTCGATGCGCAGGAACGTCAGCCGGTGCGAGCGCTGCTCGAAGGCCGTCTCCAGCGCGTCGAAGGCCAGGTCCTTCTTGTTGAGCGCGGCGTAGATGGCGGCGACGTCGAAGGAGGGGACGAACTGCGACATGGCGCGCTCAGCCAGCTCTCCCAGCACTTTGCGGGTCTCCTCGCGCCGGCCGGCCCTGGCCAGCGCGTGGCCGTGGCCGGTCACCGTCCAGGCGCTCCTCTCCGAGAGCTCCACCGCCCGCGCCAGCTCGGTCACCGCCTCGTCGAAGCGCGACAGCTCGACCAGCGCCCGCCCCAGGTAGACCCGCGCCGGCACGAAGGTGTCGTCCATCTCCAGCACCTTCTCGAAATAGGTCAGCGACTCCTCGTAGCGGCCGGCGTAATAGCGCACCCAGCCCAGGGTGGTGTTCAGGATGAGCGACGTGGGGTCGATCTCCAGGCCGCGGTGCTCGGCCAGCAGGGCCTCCTCGAAACGCCCCTCGGTGAGCAGCAGGTTCGAGTAGAAGAGGTGGGCGGTGGGGTAGCCGGGGTTCTGCTGGATCGCCTCCTGGTAGAGGCGCTCGGCCCCGTCGAAGTCCCACTCGTAGTAGTGGCGGGCGTAGGCCAGCGAGACGCGGGCCTCGGCCAGATGACCGTCGATCTCCAGCGCCTTCAGCGCCGCCTCGCGCGCCTTGGGGAACGTCTCCTCCGGCGGCTCGATGGTGTAGTAGCCCAGCGCGTTGTAGCAGTCGGCCAGGCCCACCCAGGCCAGGGCGTAGTTGGCGTCCAGCTCCAGCGCCCGGTGGAAGTGCGGCAGCGCGCGGCGCAGCGCCTGCGGCGCGCGCTTGTTCCACTGGTAGAGGCCGCGCAGGTACTCGCGGTGCGCCTCGGGGCTGCTGGTGTACTGCTTGGAGAGGTTCCGCTCGCGCCCGGCGAACGTCCGCCGCAGCGCCTCGGCGATGTGCCCGGCGATCTCGTCCTCCACCTCGAGGAGGTCGGAGAGGCTGCGGGTCAGCTTCTCGCTGAAGAGCACCGCGCTGTCGGCCAGGTCCACCAGCTCGGCGCTCACCAGCAGGCTGCCGCCGCGCGAGGTGAGCCGCCCGGTCAGCACGCTGGTGACGTTCAGCTCGCGCCCGGCGGCGATCGGGTCGGTGGTGTTCTTGTAGCGGAAGACCGCGCTGCGGGCGATCACCTTCAGGCCCGGCACGCGGGTGAGCGCGTGGATGAGCGAGTCGGTCAGCCCGTCGCTGAGGTACTCGGTGTCCGGGTCCCCGCCGGTGTTGGTGAACGGCAGGACCGCGATGGAGTCGGGCGGGCGCCGGGTCACCTCGGGGGAGCGGTGCGGCTGGCGCTTCTCCAGCAGGGCGCGCAGCTCCTCGGCCAGCTCGGCGGCGGAGGCGAAGCGCGCGTCCAGCCGCTTCTCCAGGCAGCGCGCCACGATCTGCGAGAGCGTCTCCGGCGAGGTGCTCCCCAGCGCCTTCAGCGTCGGCACCGGGTCGCGCAGGATCGAGATCATGGTGTCGGCCGGGTTCGACTTCGCGAAGGCCCGCTTGCCGGACACCATCTCGAAGAGCAGGCAGCCCATCGAGAAGAGGTCGCTGCCGGCCATCACCACGTCGCCGCGCACCTGCTCCGGCGACATGTAGCCGACGGTGCCGACCACCATCCCCGGCGCCGTCTTGGCGGCGGGGCGGGCGGCGGTGGAGCTCACGTCGTCGCGCCAGCGGGCCAGCCCGAAGTCGAGGACCTTCACCCGCCCGTCGCTGGTCAGGAAGATGTTCTCCGGCTTCAGGTCGCGGTGGATGATTCCCCGGGCGTGCGCCGCGGCCAGGCCGTCGCAGATGTAGGCGGCGATCTCCACTGACTCCGTCCAGGGGATCGCCGACCCGAGGTTCAGGCGCGCCCGCAGGGTGTCGCCGGCCAGGAGCTCGGCGACTGCGTACTGGATGTCCCCCTCGCTGCCGAGGTCGTGGAGGGTGACGATGTTGGGGTGCGAGAGCGCCGCCAGCGCCCGCGCCTCCTGCTCGAAGCGCGCCAGCGCCGCCGGGTCGGCGGCCACGTGCTCCGGGAGCACCTTCACCGCCACCTCGCGGCGCAGGCGGCGGTCCTTCACGCGATAGACCTCGCCCATCCCTCCGGAGCCGAGCGGGGCGATCACCTGATACGGACCGAGGATGGTGCCGGGAGCGAGGCGCACGGTCTGCGCATGATACTGAGCGGCGAAGCTCCCCACTAGAATCCCGGGATGACGCGCATCACGACCTCAGCGCTGGTCCTCGGGCTCGCCCTCTCCGCGTCGGCGGCGCCGCCTCCGGTGAAGGTCGGCCAGGCGGCCCCGCGGCCGGAGGACGTCTCCACCATCGACGGCATGATCAAGGCGTTCTACGACGTCATCTCCGGGCCGGCCGGGGCAACGCGCGACTGGGCTCGCGACCGCACGCTCTACATCCCGGACGTGCGTTTCGTCTCGATGTCGGTGGGCAAGGACGGCAAGCCGCATGCCGAGGTCTCCAGCCACCAGCAATACGTCGAGCGCACCGACCCCTTCTTCGTGAAGGAAGGGTTCTACGAGATCGAGGTCCATCGCGAGACGTTCCGCTTCGGCAACATCGCCCACGTGCTCTCCAGCTACGAGTCCCGGAAGACGCCGGGCGGCCCGGTCACCTCGCGCGGCATCAACAGCGTCGAGCTCTTCTTCGACGGCACGCGCTGGTGGATCGCCTCGGCGATCTGGGACAGCGAGCGCCCCGACAACCCGATCCCGGCGCAGATGCTGCCGCCGTCGGGCCGCCAAGTGACGCCAGAGAAGGCAAGGTGACGACCGCCCTCGTCGCCGGCGCCTCGGGGCTGGTCGGCAGCCACCTGCTGGCGCAGCTCCTGGCCGACCCGGCCTGGGACCGGGTGGTGGTGCTGGTCCGCAAGCAGCTGAAGATCGCCAGCCCCAAGCTCGAGCAGCGGCCGGTCGACTTCGACGAGCTGGCCCACGTGCCCTGGTTTCCGCAGTCCCACGACGTCTTCTGCTGCCTGGGCACGACGCGCAAGCGGGCCGGCAGCCGCGAGGCGTTCCGCCACGTCGACCACGACTACGTCGTGGAGCTGGCCAAGCGCGCCGCCAACGCCGGCGCCGACCAGTTCCTGGTGGTCAGCTCGCTGGGTGCCTCGAAGGCCTCTCCGTCCTACTACGCCCGGGTGAAGGCGGAGATGGAGGAGGCGGTGGCGGCGCAGGGCTTCGGCGGGACCCACATCTTCCGCCCGGCCTTCCTCTCCGGCGACCGGAAGGAGAGCCGGCCGGCGGAGCGCGTCGCGCTGGCCGGACTGAGCGCCTTCTCCTTCGCGCTCTACGGACCGCTCTATCGTTTCCGGCCGGTCGAGGCGGACGTGGTGGCGCGGGCGATGGTGCGCGTCGCCAAGGAGCACCGGCACGGCAAGATCGTTTACGAGTCGGATCGGATCCAGGAGCTCGGCAAGCCCTAGCCTGCCCGGTGGTCACTCCCGCTCGTAGGTCTCGTCGACCTCCACGTCGGGGCCCAGCGACAACCGCACCGGGCAGGTCTTGCCGATGTGGACGAGCTTCTGGAAGTCCTCGTCGCTGCAGGAGGACGCGATTCGGTAGCGCACCACCAGCTTCCCGAGCCGCCGCGGCGCGGGGTTCATGATCTTCTCCAGGTCGAAGCTGATGCCGTCGAGCGGGATGTCGTGGCGGCGCGCGTAGAGCGCCATCGTGGTGGACGCGCAGGTCCCGAGCGAGACCGCCGCCAGGTCGGTCGGCGAGAAGGTGCTCCCGTCGCCGCCGTTGTCCTTCGGCGGCATGGTGCGCACCACCACGCCGGAGTCCTCGTGCACCAGCTCCATGCCCAGCGGGCCGACCAGCCGGCCCGACATCCTGACCCCCATTTACCAGCCGAGCTTCTCGATGTAGAAGGGCAGCATCTTCCGCCACCAGGGCCAGTCGTGGTTCACGTCGTGCCCCCAGATGTCGAGGGTGTGCGGGATGCCCTTCTCGTGAAGGATGCCGGAGAGCTTGCGTGACTCGTCGGGCGCCTCGTAGGCCCCCTGCCCGGTGACGATGTTGATGCTGCTGGCATGGCGCAGCAGGTCGAGGGAGCGGCCGCCCAGCTCCTTCAGGTACCAGGCCGGGTTGTTGTAGTAGCAGTTGTCGTCGCTGTAGCCCTTCAGGTAGTCGGGCCCGAGGTCGTAGAAGCCGCTCATCGCGATGGTGCCCTCGAAGAGATCGGGGCGGCGGAAGAGCGTGTTGGCGGCGTGGAAGCCGCCGAAGCTGGCGCCGGTGGTGGTGATGCGCACGTCGTCGCTGCCGCAGACCCAGCGGATGAACGGCACCAGCTCGTCCTCGATGTAGCGCATGTAGAGCGCCTGCCGCCGAGCCTGCTCGGAGACGTGCAGGTTCTTGTCCATCCAGGCCCACTTATTGATGCTGTCGATCGAGAAGACGCGGCACTTGCCGGCGAAGATGTGGGGCTCGATCGACTTCACCAGGAAGAAGCGCTCGTTCTCCAGGAAGTCGGCGGCTGCGGTGGGGAAGAGGAGCAGCGGGCGCCCGCGGTCGCCGTAGGTGACCACCGGCATGTGCAGCCCGAGGGCGGGGCTCGTCCAGCCGTCGATGCGGCGCGGCAGGTGGTCGTCGAGGTACTTGAAGTCCATGACGGGTCTCCTACACCAAACCTTGATCCATCATCGCGTCGGCCACCTTCAGGAAGCCGGCGATGTTGGCGCCGTTCACGTAGTTCCCCGGCGTGCCGAACCGCTCGGCGGCGGTGACGCAGGCCGAGTGGATGCTCTTCATGATGAGCTGCAGCCGGCTCTCGACCTCCTGGCGGGTCCATCCGTAGCGCATGCTGTTCTGCGCCATCTCCAGGCCCGAGGTCGCCACGCCGCCGGCGTTGGCCGCCTTGCCGGGCGCGTAGAGGATCCGGGCGTCCACGAACTGGTGCACCGCCTCGAGCGTCGAGGGCATGTTGGCGGCCTCGGACACCAGCGAGACGCCGTTCTTCAGGAGGTTCGCGGCGTCCTTCCCGTTGATCTCGTTCTGGGTCGCGCAGGGGAAGGCGCAGTCGGCCTTGTGGTCCCAGAGCGCGTTGTGCCCGAGCGCCGCGTTGGCCGGCGTGTAGACCGCCGACTTGTACTTGTCGACGTAGTCCTTCATCCGGCCGCGCCTGACGTTCTTGAGCTCCAGGACGTACTTCAGCTTCTCGCGGTCAATGCCCGCCTCGTCGTAGATGTAGCCGCTGGAGTCGGACATCGTCACCGGCCTGGCTCCGAGCTCGAGCAGCTTCTCGACCGTGTACTGCGCCGCGTTGCCGGAACCGGAGACCAGGCAGGCCTTCCCCTCCAGCGTCTGGGAACGCGTCGCCAGCATCTCCTGCGCGAAGTAGACGCAGCCGTAGCCGGTCGCTTCGGGCCGGATGAGCGAGCCCCCCCAGTTCAGTCCCTTGCCGGTCAGAACGCCGGTGAACTCGTTGGAGAGGCGCCGGTACTGCCCGAACAGGTAGCCGATCTCGCGGCCTCCCACGCCGATGTCTCCGGCCGGCACGTCGGTGTTGGGCCCGACGTGGCGGAAGAGCTCGGTCATGAAGCTCTGGCAGAAGCGCATCACCTCGTTGTCGCTCTTGCCCTTGGGGTCGAAGTCCGAGCCGCCCTTGCCGCCGCCCATCGGCAGCGTGGTGAGCGAGTTCTTGTAGACCTGCTCGAAGGCCAGGAACTTCAGGATGCCCAGGTTCACCGAGGGGTGGAAGCGCAGGCCCCCCTTGTAGGGGCCGATCGCGCTGTTCATCTGGATGCGGAAGCCGCGGTTGATCTGCACGCGCCCCTGGTCGTCCTGCCAGGGCACGCGGAACATCAGCACCCGCTCCGGCTCGATCATCCGCTCGAAGATCTTGGCCTGGCGGTACTCCGGATGCCGGTCCAGCACCAGGACGATCGACTCGGCGACCTCCTGGACGGCCTGGTGGAACTCCGGCTCGGCCGGGTTCTTGGCTTTCACGTCGGCCATGACCTGGGCGACGTACTCGTGCATCGGTTTCACCTCGCGGTTCTCGGCGCTGAGCTGGGGAGTTTGACGGGGCCGCCATGATACCCAAGAACCTCGGCGGGTCCGGTGGCTGCGCGTTTACGCGCGGCGCACCGGCACCGCGATCCGCGCCAGCAGCGAGCGCATCCGAGGGTCGTCGCGCAGTGCGTCGAAGGCCGGCTCGGCTCCGAGGTAGGGGAGGAAGTCGGAGCGCTCGGCGAAGGCCCGCTCCAGCCAGGCGAACGCCTCGTCCCGCTCTCCGAGGGCGGTGTGCACCAGCGCCGGCGCGTGCGGCGGCACGTGCATCTCCTCGGCGCGGTGGAGAAGCCGCTCCAGCACCTCGCGCGCCTCGGCGCGCCGCCCGGCGTGGGCGTAGCTGAAGCCGAGCCCGGCCAGGCCCAGCGCCAGGTTGGGCGCCACCTCGCAGGCGCGCTCCTGGCTCTCCGCCGCCCCGGCGTGCTGCCCCTTGAAGGAGTGGCAGAAGCCGAGCGTGTGGTGCGGCCAGAAGGCGCTCGGCTCGAGCTCCAGCGCCTTGTTGGCCTCGCGGATCGCCGCGTCGAAGTCGCGGGAGAAGTAGTAGTGCCAGGCGAGGTGGATCGCCATCGAGAGGTCGAGCGGATCGAGCTCGGCCGCCGCCAGCGACTCGCGCAGCGAGTCCTGGCAGCGCCCCAGGATCGTGTAGAGGTGCGAGGCCCAGTGGTGCGCCGCCGGCGAGCCGGGGTTCAGCGCCAGAGCCGCCAGCAGCTCGGCCTCGGCGCCGCCCCAGTCCCAGTCGAAGTGCATCTTCACGACGCCCAGCGAGGCGTGGGCCTCGGCCAGCTTCGGGTCCAGCTCCAGCGCCCGCTGCGCCGCCGCCTTGGCGCGCGGCATCACCGCGCTGGCCGGCAGGTTGCCGGCGCCGGAGGAGCCGAGCGTGGTGTAGGCGTCGGCCAGGCCGGCCCAGGCCAGCGCGTACTCCGGGTCCAGCGCCAGCGCCTTCTCGAACTCGGCGATCGCCTCGCGCGTTCCCTGCGGGCGCCGGTACCAGTGGTACTTGCCGCGCAGGTAGAGCTTCACCGCCTCGTTGCTGCCGGAATGGGGCGGCGGCGCCGGCTTGGGCGCCGGCGGGCGCGACGGCAGGAGCGTGGCGACCACGTCGCGCGCCACGTCCTCGTGCACGCAGCAGAGGTCGTCGTCCTTGCTGACGTAGTCGCCGCTGAAGAGGTGCGAGCCGTCGCGCGCGTCGGCCAGCTCGGTGGTGACGTGCACCTGGCTGTTGCGCAGCTCCAGGCGACCGGTGAGCACCGCGTCGACGCCCAGCTCGCGTCCCACCGAGCGCGGGTCGGTCTGCCGCCCCTTGTAGCGGTAGACGGTGCCGCGCGCCATGACCTTCAGCCGCGGCACCTTGGAGAGGCTGCCGATGAGCCCCTCGGTCACGCCGTCGACCAGGTAGTCGTGCTCGGCGCCCGCCTCGTTGGCCAGCGGCAGCACCGCCAGCCGCCCGCCGCGCCGCCGCCGCGTGCGCTTCACCGGCGCGTCGCGCGAGGCCCGCAGCGCCTCGGCCACCTCCCTGGCCGAGGCCGGCCGGTCCTCCGGCTGCTTCTCCAGGCACCAGGCGATCGTCGACCAGAGCGACGCCGGCACGCCCTCGGGGGGACGGGCCGGGTCGAGCGCGTCGTCGCGCAGCAGCGCGGCGATCGTCTCGGCGACGGTCTCCCCCTGGAAGGCGCGGCGGCCGGTCACCATCTCGTGCAGCACGCAGCCGAGCGCGAAGAGGTCCCCCCGCGCGTCGGCGGCCAGGCCACGCAGCTGCTCCGGCGCCATGTAGCCCACGGTGCCGAGGAGCGTGCCGGGCTGCGTGCCGACGAGCGTCGTCGCCTGGCTCTCCCGCTCGATCGGGATGCGGCCCCCGTGGAGGCGGGCCAGGCCGAAGTCGAGGATCTTCACCGTGCCGGCCTCGGTCAGGAAGATGTTCTCCGGCTTCACGTCGCGGTGCACCACCCCGCGCTGGTGCGCGCCCTCCAGGCCGTCGGCCACGCAGGCGCCCATGGCCGCCGCCTCTTCCGCCGACAGCGGCCCGCGCTCCAGCCGCGCCCTCAGCGTCTCGCCGTGCAGCAGCTCGGTCACCACGAAGGAGACCGCCTCGTGGGTGCCGCGGTCGTGGATCGTCAGGATGTTGGCGTGGGACAGCGCCGCCAGCGCGCGCGCCTCGCGGTCGAAGCGCGAGAGCGCGTCGTCGTCCTCGGAGAGGCTCTCCGGGAGGATCTTGACCGCCACCGAGCGCGAGAGCACCAGGTCGCGGGCGCGGTAGACCTCGCCCATGGCGCCGCTGCCGATCTGGGCCACCACTTCGTATCGGTCGGCGAGCTTGAGGCCGGGCGTGAGCGCCATGGGGCCGCGATTATGAGGCGGGATAATCGCGGCGGATGAGACTCAAGGTCGGCACCTGGAACGTGAACGGAATCCGTGCCCGCGACACTCAATTGCAGGAGTGGATCGCCGTCGAGCGCCCGGACGTGCTGTGCCTGCAGGAGACCAAGGCCCCTCGCGAGAAGATCCCCCTCTGGCTGCTGGAGCTGCCCGGCTACTGGTGCCTCTGGCACGGCGACACGGCCTACTCGGGCGTGGCGCTGAACCTCTCGCGCGAGGCGTTCCCGGAGCCGCCGGTCTACTCGCACCCCGAGTTCGACCACGAGAACCGCATCGCGGTGGCCGAATCGGGCGGCCGCCTCTTCGTCTCCACCTACGTGCCGAACGGCGGCAAGGACTACGACGCCAAGGTGCGCTTCCTCACCGCGCTGGCCGGCTTCGCCGAAGGCGTGCGCGCCGCCGGCAAGGAGCTGGTGATCTGCGGCGACCTGAATGTCGCGCTCACCGATCAGGACGTGCATCCCAAGGAGCGCAAGCCGGGGATCATCGGCCAGCGCCCCGAGGAGCGCGCGCTGCTGTCGCAGGTCATCGGCCATGGGCTGGTGGACGTCGGCCGCGCGGCCGACCCGTTCAACGCCGGGCTCTTCACCTGGTGGGCACCCTGGCGAAACATGCGGCAGCGCAACATCGGCTGGCGCCTCGATTACGTGCTCGCCAGCGAGAGCCTGGCCCGGAGCGTGGTGGAGTGCCGGGTGCGGGCGGAGGTCGGCACCAGCGACCACGCGCCGGTGGTGGCGGTCTTCGAAGCTGGAGCCTCGCCTCCAGCCGATGGGGCGGGGGCTCCATAGTCCCTGTGATGCGGCGCAACGAACGCCGCTGACTGTTCGCGTTTTGGTGACCGGGATCGCTGGCACATTCCGTGCGCTAGGGAGCGCACGCAGCCGGAAAGGCTCGGATAGAAAGCAGGAGGACACCACAATGGCCGGAATCAGCCGCGGAGAGATCCAGGACCTTCTCAGCAAGTTCGCGACCGACAACCCGAAGTACCGCACCGCGCTTCTGAGCGACCCCAAGAGCATCCTCGAGAAGCAGTTCAACACCTCGCTGCCCGCGGGCATGCACGTGAAGGCCGTCCAGGAGACCGCCGACACGATCTACGTCGTGGTCCCCTACGTCCCGGCCCAGGGCGCCGAGCTCTCGGACAACGCCCTCGAGATGGTCGCCGGCGGCTTCAAGGACAACAACTGCAACAACGCCCGCGGCGGCATCAACACCCACGTCGAAGTCAAGCTGGCCTGAGCCGCGCTCGCTTCGCGACCGCACACCGGGTTGGCTCAGGCCAACTCGCCAATGCTGGGGGCACACGCTGGCGCGTGTTCCCCCCCTTCCCCCCTCGAACGCACCTACAGTCCATCACGCTGAGGGCCGCCCTTGTTCAGGGCGGCCCTTCTTCTTGCCGGCCGTAATCTGAAGGGGTGGCGGTCCGCGTCCTCGTCCTCTCCGACACGCACCTCGGCTTCGACCTGCCGGCGCGGCCGCGCGTGGAGCGCCGCCGGCGCGGCGACGACTTCTTCGAGAGCTTCGAGCGGGCGCTGTCACCGGCCGAGCGCGGCGAGGCCGACGCGGTCGTGCACTGCGGCGACCTCTTCTTCCGCAGCCGCATCCCGGCCTGGCTGGCGGAACGCGTCTTCTCGCGGCTGGCCCGGATGTCGCGCTCGACCCGCGCGCCGGCGCGTTCGAGCGCCTCCTGAAGGAGCGGCTGGCGGCGCTCGATCCCTCGAGCGTCGTCCGCATCCGGCTGCTGGCGGAGCCTCCGCCGGAGGCGCTGCCGGCGCTCGGCGCCGAGGCGCTGCGGCGCGCCGCGCCGGCCACCATGAACGTCGCGGTCGCCTGGCCCCGACCTCACCCCTCAGGTAGAGGCGGTCCCTAGTGTCCCGTAACGCAGATAGCTTCGGCGTCCAACAGCCTTGTTACCGCTCCTGCGTGGAGGGCCTACTCCAACGTACGTCGCGGCGCCTAGCCGCTGGCCCCTCGGCGCTCCGAACGACGCTCAAGCTATCTGGGTTACGGGACACTAGCTCGAGCATCCGCGCGCGCAGGGCGCGGTCCCGCCGCAGCAGCGCGAGATAGCCCAGCTCGTCGCGCCCGCGCTTGGCGCGCCGGAGCCGCTCGGACAGGAGCGGCGCGCCGGCCGAGGCCAGGCAGAGCGTGCGGATGTGGAAGCGATCCCAGGCGCCCGGCTCGCTGCCGGGCCCCTCGTAGACCAGACCTCCTTCCGACAGGCGGGCCAGCACGCGCTTCCCGGAGCGGTGCGCCGGGTCGGCAGCGGCGCGCGCCTCCTCGCGGCGCGCCAGCTCTTCCAGCTCGGGGCGGAGCGCGCGGAAGCCGAGCTTCCGGTAGAACCAGAAGGCGCCGGAATCGAGCGCCTCCTCGTTGCCGGCGCCGATCTGGTACGGGTCGACGAAGAAGGCGGTCACCGAGAGCAGCTCGCGATAGAAGGCCAGGAGGCGGGCGTAGAGCCAGGCGGCCTCTCCTTCGCGGAAGGCCGGGAAGACGTTGAAGGTGACGTCCAGCCGCTCGAAGAGGGCGAAGGCGTCGCCGTAGCCGACCGGCACGCCGTTCCGGAAGAGGAACGCCGCCAAGCCGGCCCGCAGCGGCAGTCTGGCCTCCGGCGCCAGGCCGGCGACGAAGATTTCCACCCCCCGCCCGGCGTCGGCGCGGAAGACGGAGCGAGGGTCGCCGTGCGTGAAACCGTGGAGCTCGCGGTAGCGCACCGCCATCGCCGCGCGCGCGAAGTCGAGGAGCGTCTCTCCCTCGGCCGCGCTCAGCCGCTCGATGCTCCGCGGCGGCGCACCCAGCTGGCGCGCCAGGTCGACGTCGCGGCGGGGGACCGGCGGTGACAGGTCGGCGCGCGGGACCGGCACCCGCAGGCGCGTGCGCGACGCCCAGGTGTCGCCGGGGTCGAAGCGGAGCGGCAAGCCCAGCGCCTCGAAGAGCTCCGCCTTCTCGGGCGGCGGGTTGGGCAGCGACGCGAAGCGCGACAGCAGCCACTCCGCGTCGGTCAGGCCCGGCGGCACCGCGTTGCGCACCCAGGATTCGTAGGGCACGTTGGCGTCGGCCAGCGACTCCTCCGGCAGCATCGGCAGGAAGCGCGGCAGCCCCGCGGCCAGCCGCTCGGCGTTCTCCAGCTCGTCCCAGGCGATCGTCAGTCGGCCGGGGAAGCGGGACGCCAGGAAGCGCGCGATCGGGAACGAGTACGCCATGCTGACCGGCGCGCCGGCGATCCCGGAGACCTCGGGGTCGTCCAGCGGCGCGCGGTCGTCGAGGCCCGCCACCCGCCCGGCGAAGCCGTCGAGGAGGCGTCCGGCGCGTTTCCGGACCGCCGTACTCGGCGGGTAGGCGCAGAGGAAGAGCAGGGCGTCGTGGAAGCGCGCGAGCCCGGCGGCGTCCAGCGGCTCCGCCGACAGCCGGTCCAGCAGCGGCAGGAGACCGGCATCGGGCGGCCTCACGCGCTTCAGGCGGTCGAGCGCGTCGAGGAGCTCGCTCACGCGGGCGCAGCATACGTCGCGGGGCTCCTCGGGCCCCGCCGCCGGCGCGACTTACCGATCGTTTGTAAGTCGGGCGAGCCCGTGTGGGAGCTGCCCCGGGACAGCGATCTCGCGGCGCGCCCGGCCCTCGCGGGCGATCCGCTCCGACAGCAGCCCGGCGTAGCGGTCGCGCAGCAGCGCGAAGCGCCCCGCCTCGGCGGCGTGCTCGGGGGAGAGCGACGCTCGGGCGGCCTCCGTCTCGCCGACGCGCCACCCGAGGTAGCACTCGGCGTAGAAGCCGAGCCTGCCGAGGAGGCGCCCGGCGGCCGGACCGGCCACGCTGCGGGCCAGGGACTCCACGTCGGCGGCGCCGAGCCCGAGCTCGACCGTCGCGCCGGCCACGTCCCAGGCGATGTCCTGCGAGCCCACCAGGCCGGGCCCGAGCGCGTGGTCGAGCGCGTCGGCCTTCAGGAGCCGGCCGGCGTCCGTGACCAGCAGCTCGTGCGGCAGCAGCCGGCCGTCCGTCCAGACCGGCTGCGCCTCCCCGGTCAGCGCCGGCAGGTCCTCGCGCCAGAGGTCGAGCGCGCCGGCGGCGTCCTCGCCGAGCGCCTCCGCCGTGTTCTGCCGGGCGGCGGCCAGCAGCTCCGCCGGGCTCGCGCCGCCGGAGGCCGGCGCCGTACGGGAGAGGAGCCGCAGGTAGCGCGCCAGGAAGTCCACCAGGTCGGCGTGCGGCACTCGCCGGGTGGCGAGCGTCTGCGCCGATATCCAGGACGACAGCAGGAAGCCGTGCCGCAGCGCCGGTGTCTCCGGTCCGAAGCCGTGCGCATGGAGCTCGCGCGCGCGCTGCAGCTTGTCGCGCGCCGCCAGCGTGAGCCCGGCGAACTTCAGCAGCCAGCGCCGCCCCTCGGCTTCCAGGAGGTACTTCCGCCGCTCCTCGAGAACCTGGGCCGCCGGCCACGCACCCTCGTCGCGGAAGAGGAGGCGTCGCCAGCGCCCGCAGCCGAGGTCCTCGAGCGGCGCCTCGGCCGGGCCGGTCAGGTCCTCGAACCAGCGGGACAGCCGCAGCGGCGGCGGCGTGTCGATCCCCAGGAAGAGCTCCTCGAAGGGGACCGCCGCACCCGGCTCGCCGCCGTGGGTCGGGACGAGGACGATGCGCCGTGCGACGCCGCGCTCGACGAGCCAGTCGGCGACCCGCTCCGGCCCCTCGCCGGCGATCGCGAATACGCCGGCGCCCTCCTTGCGCTTGCCGAGAAGCTCGGTGGTCAGCCGCGGCCCCGGCGGCAACGTGCGCACGGTCAGCAGGGACTTCGTGCCGGCCCCGGTCGCCACGGCTGCGCCGAGCGAGGTCCCGATGCTGCGGATGCCGACCACGGTCAGCGGCGAGACGCCGGCGAGGCGGCGGCCCGCCTCGAGGTGCCCCTCGGGGTAGATGGCGTCGCGCTCGTAGCCGGCGGGCGAGATCAGGTCGATGCGCATCGAGGGGGGCAGCGAGCCGAGCATCCGCAGCGGGCGGACGGCCGGCCAGTGCGTGGAGCTCCGGCCGGTCACGGCGCCGGCGCACTCCAGCAGGAGGTTCGTCAGCGTCCTCTTCTCCTTGACCGGCGCGTCCTGTCCCTCCATCTCCCAGGCGTCCAGGAGCCCCTGCGCCAGCCGCCCCGCCTCCACCAGGAGCAGCACCTGCCGGCCGCGCCGCTCGATCGGGTGCGGCTCGCTCCCGCCCGGCAGCAGCACCAGCTCTCCGAGCCTCTCGAGCGCCTCCGAGACGAGGAGGCTCTCGCGGATGTCACCGTAGATCTGCACCGGTGTCCCTTCGGCCGGCCATGCGGTCGCCTGCACTGCGACGTGCAATCCAGCGGCCATCGGGCACAATTGGCGCGGTGCAGCGCCTCTTCCTCCTCTCCCCGGCGCACTGCGGCGGCGAGCGCGCACGGCTGGTCTTCCGCAAGGAGGCCGATTTCGACCTCGCCCGGAGGCTCCGGTCGGAGGAGGGGGCGCAGCTCGGCGAGGTCTTCAGCTTCCTGAGCGGCCTCTACTTCCGCGGCAAGCTCACCTACGCGCGGGCCTATGCGCGGCCGCCGGAAGGCGTGCCAGGTGTGCTCGTCATCACACCCAACCGCGGCCTGCTGCCGGCCGACGTGCCCGTCGACCTCGCCGGGCTGCGCGCCTTCGCTCGGGTGGACATCCAGGAGGACGATGCCCGCTACGCGCGACCGCTACGGCGCGATGCACGCCTCCTGGCCGCGCGTTTGGATCGAGATGCCGAGGTGGTGCTGCTCGGCAGCATCGCCACCGGCAAGTACCGCAGCGTCCTCTCCGAGGTCTTCGGCGAGCGGCTGCTCTTCCCCTCGTCCTTCGTGGGGCGAGGCGACATGAGCCGCGGCGGCCTGATGCTGCGCGCGGCGCGCGAGGGGCGGGAGCTCGAGTACGCGCCGGTGCTGGGCGCGGTGCTGCACGGCGCGCGCCCGCCGCGCCTCGCGGCGATGTGACGGTCAGGAAGAAGGCCGCTCCGGCGGTCGCCATCCCGCGGGTCGACGGCGACGCCGAGCTCGACCTGGCCGGCCGGCGCGTCCGGCTGACGAACCTCAAGAAGCCGTTCTGGCCGGAGCTGGGCATCACCAAGGGGGACCTCCTCCAGTACTACGCCGGCGTGGCCCCCTACCTGCTGCCGCACATCGCCGATCGCGCCATGGTCATGAAGCGCTACCCGAACGGAGCGCACGGTGACTTCTTCTTCATGAAGCGCGCGCCCACGCCGCGCCCGGACTGGATCGAGACCTGTGCCATCGACCACGGCTCGAAGGGGGTCATCGACTTCCCGGTCATCAACGACCTGGCGGCGCTCCTCTGGGTCGTCAACCTGGGCTGCATCGACCTGAATCAGTGGTACGCGCGGACCGACGACGTCGACCGTCCCGACTACCTCCACTTCGACCTCGACCCGTTCGAGGGGGCCACGCTGGCGCAAGTGGTGGAGACGGCGCTCATCGTGCGCGAGGCGCTCTCTTCGCTGAAGATGCCGACGCTGGTGAAGACGACCGGCTCGCGCGGCCTCCACGTCTACGTGCCCATCGTGCGCGGCCCGCTGCAGCACGAGGTCTGGGAGTTCGCCAAGGCCTTCGCGGTGGAGATGGCGGCGCGCCACCCGCGGCTGGCGACGGTGGAATACCGCATCGCCAGGCGGCCCAAGGAGCGGGTGCTGGTCGACTACAACCAGAACGCCTGGGGGCGCACGCTGGCCTCGATCTACTCGGTGAGGCCGCGGCCGCGCGCGCCGGTCTCGATGCCGCTCACCTGGGAGGAAGTGGAGCGCGGGTTCGCGATCGAGGACTTCCGGATCGACAACGCGCTCGAGCGGCTCCAGAAAACAGGCGACCTCTGGGCGCCGTTGTTGTCGCCCAGAGGCCGCTTTCGACTGGAGAGCTTCTTGTAAGCGAGGTGCGCCTGGCCTGGGGGGTCTGGGGGCGCGGTCTCGGAGCGCCCCCAGCTCAGAAATCGATCTCGGCCCGGCCGGCGACGCCGATCGGGTCGAGGCCCAGCAGGCGCACGTCGACGTGCAGTCCCTTGGCGGCGCCGAGGCTGCTGAGCGGGATGTCCACCGCCAGCGGCGCGCGTCCCTTGCCCAGCGACTGGGTGAGCTCGGCCCAGGCGAGCCCTTCCTGCGCGGCCCCGGAGACGATGACGTCGAAGCGGTAGTCGCCGGCCACGTTCACCAGGGCGGCGGTGGAGACGTGCAGCGCCTCGCCGACCACCTCGGCCTTCAGCGACGCGTCCACCAGGCGGGCGGCGCCGCGCTCAGCCACGAAGCCGGTGGCGCCGGTGCGGGCGAAGGCGTGCCCGGCGCGGTCGCGCCCCTGCGCCTCGAAGCGCACGTTCCAGAAGCCGGAGGCCTCGCCCGGCAGCGCCGCGAGCGTGGCCGCGAAAAGGCCGTCGCCGGCCGCGCCGTCGCCGTGGCGGCCGTCGTCGAAGAGCTCGACCGGCTCGCCGGGTCCGCCCTGCGGAGCGAGGAGACGGGCGCTCACGTGGCCCGAGCGGACCGCGGCGTCGCCGTCGGAGAGCTGCGCGTAGAGCGTCACCGGCTCGCCCGGCTGCCGCGAGAGCGGGCCGGCCCAGGTGGAGAGCGTGAGGTCGCTCTCCGGCTCGGCGGCCACCACCGTGTAGGCCTTGGCGTCGCTGGTCAGCTCCAGCGTGTGGACGCCCGCCTCGGCGGCGGCGACGTGGACGACCTCCTGCACGGCGCTCGTCTCCAGGCCGACCTCGCCCCCTTCGAACGCGAAGCGGCGCAGGTCGGAGTCGCGGCTGGCCTTCTGGCCGGCGGCCAGCGCGCGCCCCTTGGGCGTCTTCAGCGACGAGGAGACCTCGGCACCGTCGGAGAGGCCGTGCGGGAGCGTCCAGACGAGGAGGCTGCCGCCGCCGGTGGCGGTGAGCTCCACCCGGGCGCTGCCGCCGTCGGCGGTCACGGTCTGCACCGCGGCGCGGGAGACCTGCTTGGGAGAGAGCGTCTCCGGAGGCGTCACCTTCTCGCCGGCCGCGAAGGTGCCGAGCGTCAGGCCGGGGGTCGCGGCCGTCGCCGGTCCGACGAAGGCCAGGAGGAGGGAGGCGGCGAGGGAGCTGGTCTTGGTGTGGGCGCGCATCGTCCTCTCCTCGGCTCAGAAGTCGGTGGCGAGCGAGTCGCCGATCTTGCGGTAGTCGTTGCGGCGGTTGTGGTGGTGGTTGGCCTCGGTGGTGAACCAGACGACGCCCACGCCCTGTGCGCTGTATTGAGAGACCATGCCGTCGTCCTCGCCGGGCATGCCGGCGACGCCGGAGAGCGTGGCCAGGCCGTAGTCCTCGGAGTGGACGAAGTCGTTCCAGAGACCGTAGCCGGCGATGTTGTAGACGGTCTTCGGCAGCGCCGGGCGCCCGGACGTCCCCTTCAGGTAGTACTGGTTGTAGTAGGACATCCAGGAGGTCTGGCAGTTCTTGGTGGAGTCGTTGCTCTGCCCGACCAGGTCGACGAGCCATCCGGTGAGCCAGGAGCCGGACAGCGTGCCGGCCAGGTTGGCGGCCTCCGAGCCCTTGTTGGGCGGCGCGATCGAGTTGACCCAGCGGATCCGGTTGATGATCGGCTGGTACTTCGTGTTGTAGGTGGGCTGCGAGAGGATCCAGCGGATGACCACGCCGCCGAAGGAGTGCGTCTCGACGACGATGTCGTCGATCGCGTTGTTGGTCATCCAGGAGTAGATCTCGTTGGCGACCGCGTCGGCTGCCGTCCACATGATCTTGGTGCCGTCGTAGTAGCAGATGAGGTAAGGGATGGTGAATCCCTTGGTGGTGGCGCGGATCATGTCCTCGCCCCAGTAGGCGCGGGCCACGCTCGGCGTTGCCAGGGTGGCGCCCCCCTTGCCGTGGATGAAGACCACTCCGGTCTTGGCCTCGGCGGACGCCGCGCCGAGGAGCGCCGCAAGCGCGAGAGATGTCAGGGCTCGTCTCATATCGTCTCCTGTCGCCTCGATCTCCTGGGGTACTGAGCAGCCACTCATTCAATCTCGATGCCGTCCTGTGAGCAAACGCACCATGATGTAGAGTCAATGAGTTAGCTAAAGAATGAGTGCTCATTCAGTTTTCGTGGGGTGGGTTTCTGATCCGCCCTCGCGGGTCAGAGGGTCGAGGATTGATCCCGTGACGCAGAATGCCGGTCGATGGCGCTCTCCCTCTCGATTGCGGCTCTCCTGGTCGCGTTCGTCGGGGTGAGCGCCAACCAGCTCGTGACCTTCTTTCCCCGCCTGGGGCTGGGCCTCCTCCACCGCGTGGGGAGCGTCCAGGCCGCCGTGGGAGCCGTGTCCCTCACGCTGGCGACCCTCTCGGTCTGGCTCGACCCGCACTCGCGCGCCGTGCTCTGGGTCGCGATCGCCGCCGTGGTGCTGGTGGCCCTGTCTCCCTGGCTCCTGAACCCGCGGGTGGCGGTGGTGCCGCTCACCGATCCTCCGCGCCGGTCCGCCGCCGATGCCGCCCTCGCCGACGAGACGCCGGTGCTGGCGCTGGCGCTCGGGGAGGCCGCCTGCGCCTGGCCGCTGCCGCTGCTGGTCCCGCACCACCTGATCCACGACACCGTCGGGGCGCAGCGCGTCCTGGCCACCTGGTGCGCCGCCTGCCGGAGCGGCGTCGTCTACGCTCCCGACGTCGCCGGACGGGTTCTCACCTTCGAGGTCGCCGGCGTCTATCGCGGCAACCTGGTCCTGCGCGACAGGCAGACGCGCACGCTCTGGCAGCAGGCCACCGGCGAGGCGCTGGCCGGAGCGCTGCGCGGAGAGCGGCTGCGCCTCCTGGGCGGCGAGAGGTCGACCTGGATCGGCTGGCGCGAGGAGCATCCCGAGACCGCCGTCGCCCTGGACCCCGGGACGCGCGGCGTGCTCGGCAACCGCGGCATCAGCGCGCTCCTCAAGGCCTTCACCTCGCGCTTCACCACGCCGGGACTCCACCCGAAGGACTACCGGATCCCCCTGCGCAAGGAGGTGGTCGGGCTCTCACTCGACGGCGCCGAGCGCGCCTACCCACTCGGGCTGCTGTCGCGGCTGGGGCGCGTCGAGGACACCGTCGGGCAGCGGCGCGTGGAGCTGCGCTACGACGTGACGCTCGACCGCGCGACCGCCCGCGATCTGGGGAACGGCGCGCCGCTCCCTCTGTGGAGGGGTTGGTGGTACGCCTGGAGCGAGTTCCACCCGGACACCAGCGTCTACCGCTGACCACGGCGGGCACGGAACCTGCTGGTACCCCCATGTGGGGTCCGCGGACTCCGCGTTGGAGGTCCGGATGAAGATCCTCGGACGTTACTCGGAGCACATCTACGCGATCACCCGCTTCATCGCGGGATCCCTCTTCGCCTGTCACGGCGCGCAAAAGTTGCTGGGTGCCTTCGGCGGCCACTTCCCGAGCGGCAAGCCGCTTCTGATCCTGGGCGGCGTCATCGAGCTGGTCGGCGGCGTCCTGATCGCGCTCGGCTTCCTGACCGGCGTCGCCGCGTTCCTGGCCAGCGGCATGATGGCCGTCGCCTACTTCATGTCGCACGCGCCCCAGGGCTTCTGGCCGATCCTGAACAAGGGAGAGCTGGCGGTCGTCTACTGCTTCCTCTTCCTCTACGTCGCCGCGCGCGGCGCGGGACCGTTCAGCCTCGACGCCAAGCTCCACAAGCGCCCGCCGCTGCCGGCCGAGCCGCCGCAGCGCCTCCCCTGGGCCGCCCGCGAGATCCGCACCTAAGCGTTACGGACTCTTCGGCTTCACGTCGAGCTTCGACCAGCCGAGCCCGTCCGGCTCGCGGCCGGCCTTGAAGGTCCCGGTGATCTGCCAGGTGGCGAGGTCCAGCACCGCGATCACGTCGGCGTTGGCATTGGCGATGTAGGCGCGCTTGCCGTCGGGCGGGATCAGGATGCCGATCGGCACCGGGCTCTGTCCCATCTCGGTGAAGAGGCGGCCGTGCACGTCGCCGACGGAGAGGCGCATCGGGATGCGCCGCGTCTCCGCCTTGGTGCCGGCGTCGAACACGGCCAGCTCGCCCGACTTCGCGTTGGAGACGAGCGCCCGCTTGCCGTCGGGGGTGAAGCGCACGCGGATCGGGAAGCTGGCCGATGCGAGGTTCTTGCTGACGGACAGGGACGCGGTGTCGACCACCGAGACGGTGTCGGCGGCGCGGTTCGTCACCCACACTTCCGCCCCGCCGGGGCGCAGGGCGATGCCTTCCGCGCCGTCGCCGGTCGGGATCACCTTCAGGACCTTGCCGTCGGCGAGGTCGATCGCGGTGAGGTTGCCGGAGCCGATGCTGGCCACGTAGGCGCGCGTTCCCTTCTCGTCCACCGCCACCATGTGCGAGACCTTCTGGTCGGTCTTGATCGCGCTCTCGATCTTGCCGGTGGCGACGTCGATCAGCAGCAGCGCCTGGTTGGCTTCCGCGGTGACCGCCACCCGCTTGCCGTCCGGCAGGAAGCGCACGCCGTGCGGCTTGCGGTATTCGCCGAGGTCGATCGTCTTGAGGACGGCCGCCGACGCCACGTCCAGTACGGTCAGCGTGGAGCCCTCCTTGCCCGGGCCCGTCCCGTAATTGCAGACGACCGCGGTCTTGCCGTCGGGAGAGACGTCCACCTCGTGGGGGCCGGCGCCGGTGGGCGCGGTGGCGACGAGCTTTCCCTCGGGCAGCTTCAGGAAGGAGGCCGTCGCGTCCGACTTGTTGAGCACGATGAGCGTGTCGGCGGAGAGAGGGACCGCGACGGCTAGGATCAGAGCGAGCTTCTTCAACGCTTCCTCCCGGTCTGGCGAGTGGGGGCACCCATCATGTCCGAAAGCCTCGACAGCGCTCGCCCGAGGTCCGGCTTCAGCTCCAGCACCGGACGGAGCGGGTCTTCCCTCTGCTTCTTCAGACGCGGCGGCACCGTCTCGATCGTGAAGGCGCGGATGTCCAGCTTGTCGTTGGCCTCGCGCCAGAGGAGCGGCGTCGAGACCGGCGCCCCCGGCAGAGGGCGCACGCTGAACGGGGCCACCAGCAGCTTTCCGTGCCCGTTCTGCAGCGTGTCGATGTAGACCTTCCCGCCGCGCGCCGCCGGGTTGCGGATCAGCGTGGAGATGTCCGGCAGCCGCTCGTTGACGACCCGGGCCAGCAGCTCGGCGAGGACCCGCGCCTCCTCGAAGGTGAGCTGGCGCCCCAGCGGCACCAGCACGTGCAGGCCCGAGGAGCCGCTCGTCTTCAGGAAGCAGGGGAGCTCCAGCGCGTCGCAGAGCTCCTTGACGGCGCGGGCGATCTTCACCACGTCGGCGAACGGCGCCCCCTTCGGGTCGAGGTCGAGGATCGTCCAGTCCGGCTGGCCCAGCGTCGCCACCCGGCTCGACCAGACGTGCAGCGGGATCGCCCCCATGTTGATGACGAAGGAGAGCGACGGTTCGTCGTCGCACACGAAGTAGTCGATCTCCCGCTCCGAGCCCTCGCTCCACATCCGCTCGGTGCGCAGCCAGCCGGGCGCGAACGAAGGAGCGTCCTTCTGGAAGAAGCTCTTCCCCTCGATGCCGTCGGGGTAGCGGGTCAAGACCAGCGGCCGCTCGGCGAGGAAGGGAAGCAGCCAAGGCGACACCGCGCGGTAGTAGGCGACCAGGTCCCCCTTGGTGTAGCCCTCGGCCGGCCAGAAGACCTTCTCGGGCCGGGTGATGACCACCGTGCGGGTCTCTTCGGAAGGAGTCGGTTCCGGCGGCGGCTCGTCGGGCTCGCTGCGCACGCACTCCTCGGGCGTCTTGTCGGTGCGGAAGCGCAGGAAGACCGGCTGCCGCAGCAGCCCCTCCTCGGTGCACTCCTTGTAGCGCACCTCGCAGACGAGCCGCGGGTCCACCCAGCTGTGCCCCTTCCCCTTGGGCACCGGCCCCTCACAGGGAGGGGTCTTGCGGAGCACCGACTCCAGCAGCTGGCGCACCTCCTCGAGCTGCTTCTCGGTGAAGCCGGTGCCGGCGCGGCCGGCGTAGACCAGCTTGCCGCCGTCGTGGATGCCGAGGTGCAGCGAGCCGAGGCCGGTGCGCGAGCCTTCGGGATGGGAGAAGCCGACCACCACGAAGTCGTCCACCCGGTCGGCGCGGACCTTCAGCCAGTGAGGCGAGCGGCCGGCCCGGTAGGGCGTATCCGCCTTCTTGGCCAGGACTCCCTCCAGTCCCATCCGGCGCACCTCGTCGAAGAAGGCGCGGCCGTGCTCCTCGATGTGCTCCACGAAGCGGATGGGCCCGGCCCTGGGCAGCAGGCGACGCAACAGCTCCTTGCGCGCGGTCAGCGGCAGCGGGCGCAGGTCGAGGTCGCCGAGGCCGAGGAGGTCGAAGGCGAAATAGGTCGCCGGGTACTGCACCGCGGCCGAGGCCCGGTCGGCGCCGCGCTGCAACGTGCCGCGCCGCTGGAGCCACTGGAAGTGCGGCCGGCCGTCTTCTCCGAGGATGACCACCTCGCCGTCCAGCACGGTGGACTCGTAGGGCAGGGCGCGGAGCGCGGCGCCCAGCTCGGGATAGACGTCGATCGCGTCGCTGCCGCCGCGGTAGTAGAGAAACGGCCGCCCGCCGCGGCAGCCGGCGATGCCGCGGTAGCCGTCGTACTTCAGCTCGAAGAGCCACCCCTTGCCGTCGAAGGCCTCCTCGCGCGCCGTGCCCAGCATCAGGCCGACGCTGGCCGGGTCGACGCGCCGCCGCGGCGCGCCGGCCGCGGCCACCGCCCCCTCCAGCTCGGCGGCCCGGGTCTTCCCTTCCTTCAGGTCTTCGATGGTGAGGCCCGAGAGCACCGACTCGTGCGAGTAGCCCGAAGGCTCGGGGCGGGCGAAGCCGTCGCGCTCCTTGATGCAGAGCCAGTCCTTCGGCTTGCTCTTCAGGCGTACCAGCGTCCAGACGCCGCGCAGCTTGTAGCCGCGCAGCTCGAAGAGCAGCTTCCCCTTGCGGTAGCCCTCGTCGGGGTCCTCGCGGGCGATCCACTGCCCGCGGTCCCAGACGATCATCGGGCCGGCGCCGTAGTTGCCCGGCGGGATCACCCCCTCGAAGTCGGCGTAGCCGATCGGGTGGTCCTCGGTCTCGGCCGCGAAGCGCTTCTCGGCCGGGTCCGGCGACGGGCCCTTGGGGATCGCCCAGGAGCGCAGCACGCCGCCCATCGAGAGGCGCAGGTCCCAGTGCAGGCGCGTGGCCGAGTGCATGTGCACCACGAAGAGGCCGGGCCGGTCGGAGCCGCCGGGAAACGGCTCCGGCGTGCGCCCCGCCGAGCGCTTCTGCCGGTAGAGCTCGAGCTTGTCCGATCCCGGCGCCTGCATCCGAGGCCTTGAGGATAGCGAACCGGACATTCCCGGAACCGGCCCTGGAGGCGTGCGTCAGAAGGGCGCTCTCAGCACCTCATCGCAGGCCGCTGACCAGGTAGAGGTCGGAGGGCATGTTGACGCAGGTGTAGCCGTAGGTGCGGCCGTCGGGCGTCATCGCGAAGAAGTAGTTCGCGAACATCAGCGCGTCGCGGTCCGCCGGCGGGATGTCGCGCCACGGCTCCCGCGCTCCGGTGGCGAGGTCGACGCGCGCCACGCGCAGCGGGTGGCTGCCCGGCAGGCCGCCCGACATCACGAACAGGAAGCGCGGATCGGTGCTCCACTGCAGCCAGCGATCGCGGCCCTTCTCGTGGCCCGGAATCGGCCGCGCGTCGCCGCCGGCGAGCGGGTAGATCAGGCCCGCGCCGCCCGGTCCGAGGCAGGCCGCCAGCAGGCCGTCGGGCGAGACGGCGGCGCAGGCGACGCCCTCCGGCCCGATCGCGCGGAGCTGCCCGGAGCGGAGGTCCTTCACGTAGCTGCGGGCCGCGTGGCCGGCGTCCAGCGTGGAGATCAGCAGCCGCTGCCCGTCGGGGAAGAACGCCGCCTCCTCGATGCGGTGCCCCTCGACGTCGAGCGTCCGCGGCGCGCCGGCGCCGGTGGGCAGCAGCACCGACGGGGAGCCGCGGCCGCCGGTGTTGGCGGCCACCCACTGGCCGTCGGGAGAGATCGCCAGCCCGCGCCCTTCGCCCAGTCGCTTGGCCGGTCCGCCCTCCATCGAGCGCACGTAGATGGCGTGGAAGACGCCCTCGTTGGCCTCGTCGAAGAGCAGCGTCTTCCCGTCCGGCGTCAGGCCCTTGGCCTGCGAGCCCTCGTGCCAGGAGAGCTCGTGCTCGCGCTCGTCGGCCGGCCCGCGCGCCCACATCGTCACCCGCGGAACGCCGAGCGTGAGCAGCACCCGACCGTCGCGGGCCACGTCGTGCAGATGGATCAGGCTGGGCAGCCGCAGCAGCATCCGCACCTTGCCGTCGAGACCCACCGCGTGGAGCGGCGAGCGCCAGCCGCCCTCGTTGGCGGCGAACCACACCTCGCGGCCGTCGGGCGACCAGGCCAGACCGGAGCCGCGCTTCCAGCCGCGCGTCAGCTCGACGTGCCGGCCGGAGAGGTCCACCGTCTCGACCGAGATGTCGCCGTCGCGCACCAGCAGGGCCAGGCGCTTACCGTCCGGCGAGAGGCGCAGGGTCTCGACGAAGCCGTTCGTCTCGTAGAGGACGTGGCCGGGGGGGAACTCGACGCGCTGCTTCCGTCCGGCGGCGCGCGCGACCGCCAGCTGCTTGCCGTCGGCCGACCAGTCGGCGGCGGCGATCTGCTCCAGCACCTCCTTCGGCGCGCCACCGCCCAGCGGCACGCGCGCCAGCGTACCCACCCAGGCCGGCAGCGGCGCCCCGAGCGGCCGCCCCAGCAGCATCGCCAGCTCCCCCTGCGCGGAGACGCCGGCGACGTCGCCGTCGGGGAGCCCCAGGCGGGTCGACTCGTGCCCGTCGGTCCTCGTGGTGTAGAGGCGCAGCGGCTCGCCGTTCCAGGCGCCGCCGTAGACGACGGTCCGCCCGTCGGGCGCGAAGCGCGCCGTCCAGGCGGCGCCGCGCTCGAAGGTGAGGCGCTGGAAGTCGGGCAGCGGCCGCTCGCCGCCGCGGCGGAGCGCGAGCGCCGCCACCGCGAGCGCCGCCAGCGCCGCCGCCGCCAGCAGCGCGGTCGGCCACCAGGCGAGGCGCGGCAAAGGCACGGCCGCGGCGCCCAGCTCCGGCAAGCGCTCGCGCAGGGTGCGTAGCTCGTGCGTCAGGTCCTCGGTCGAGGCGTAGCGGCCGGAGGGATCCTTGGCCAGGCAGCGCCCGATGGTCCAGCGCAGCGGCGCCGGCAGCGACGCGCCGAGCGGCGCCGGCTCTTCGCGGATGACCGCCGCCAGCGTCTCGGCCTTCGTGGGCCGCTCGAACGCGCGCCGGCCGCTGGCCATCTCGTAGAGCATCGAGCCGAACGCGAACTGGTCCGAGCGGAAGTCGACCGCGTGCCCCGAGGCCTGCTCGGGCGACATGTAGCCGGCGGTCCCGAGGACCAGCCCTTCGCCGGTCATCGTGGCCTCGTCGGGGGAGGCGCCCCCGTCGGTGGGCAGGCGCTTGGCGAGGCCGAAGTCGAGCACCTTGGCGAGACCATCGCGCGACACCATGACATTCTCCGGCTTCAGGTCGCGGTGCACGATGCCGGCCTGGTGCGCCCGGGCCAGCGCGCTGGCCACGTCGCCGGCCAGGCCGAGCAGCGTCTTCAGCGGCAGCGGTCCGGCGCGCAGCACCTCCCGCAGCGACTTCCCCTCCACCAGCTCCATGGCGATGTAGGAGAGCGCGCCGGCGCTGCCGACGTCGTAGACGGCCACGATGTTCGGATGGCTCAGCGCCGAGGCGGCGCGCGCCTCGCGGTCGAAGCGGCGCACCCGCTCGGGGTCGGTGGCGACCTCCTCCGGCAGGATCTTCAGCGCCACCTCGCGTCCCAGCCGCGGCTCGCGGGCGCGGTAGACCTCGCCCATGCCGCCGGCGCCGAGCCGGGCGCCGATGACGTAGCCGCCGAGCCTCGATCCGGTGAGGTCGCGGGCGCTCATCGGGCCAGCGTTTCCGTCGAGGTGCCGCCGGCCTCGCGGCGGAACGTCAGCTCGACGGTGCCGATGCGGATGCGGTCGCCGTCGGCCAGCCCGCGCGGCGCGACCACCGGGTCGCCACCCAGGAAGGTGCCGTTCTTGCTGCCGAGGTCCTCCAGCGTGGCGCGGTCGCCATGCACCACGATGCGGGCGTGCCGGCGCGAGACGCTCGTCACGTCGATGCAGGCGACCGCCTCGCGCTCGCGCCCCAGCAGGTTCTCCCCCTCGCGCAGCGGGATCGCGCGGTCGGCCCAGAGCAGCGTCAGGCGCACCCTGCCGTCGGAGCCGCCGTCCGAAGCCTCGGCGCAGAACGCGTAGCCGTGGCGGTGCACGGTGCGGATGTAGCGCGGCGCCTCGCCCCGGTCGTCGAGCGCCTTGCGCAGGTCGGCGGCCAGGCGCGCCAGGCTTCGGGTGGTGACGTAGGTGCGCGGCCAGAGCTCGTCCTGGAGCTCCTGCTTGGAGAGGGCCCGCGGCCGCGCCGCGATCAGCAGCTCCAGCAGCCGGAGCGCCTTCGGCTCCAGGTGCACCGGCCGACCGGCGACGTACAGCAGGCGCGCGTCGAAGTCGGCCACGCAGTCTCCGAAGGAGAGACGCATTCCGCTGCTCCAACCGGAACCAATCGAACCCTTACCTGGAGACTCGCTCCGCCGCGCCACCTAGTGTAGTCGCAGGGAAGACCAGCGAAGTGACCCGCGCACTGCCTCGTCAGAACCTGGCGCCGAACCCGACGCTGAACGTCCGCGGCTGCTGGAAATCGGCGGCGCTGGCGGCGCGTCCGAAGTCCGGACCCAGGTCCCAGTTCACTCCGCGCACCGGCGTCTCGACGAACGGATGGAACGGCACCAGCCGCCGGTCGTCCCTCGACGTCAGAACCGTCGAGTCGCCGGGCCGCGTCTGCGCCGACTGATCGAAGACATTCACGACCACGATCCTGGTGAAGAGCTCCACTCCGAGGCCGGCGACCGGATGCGCATAGCGGATCGCCAGGTCGGTGGCGCTCTCGGTTTCGTTGCGCCGGCTCCCACGAGGCTCGAAGAAGTACGGCACCTCCGTGGGGGGCTGGAGATACCCCGGGTTCGTGACGTAATCCCGGGTGTCGATCTCGCGGACCGCACCCCACGGCTGGCCCGAATCGACGCGCTCGAGCGCCGAGACCGACAGGCTGCCCCCAGCGATCGGAGTCTCGTAGGTCGCCCAGAGGCGCGCCCGGTGCCGCTGGTCGTTCTGCAGCGGCCCGACCGGAGCGCGCCACCGCTCCTCGCCGTACTCTGGATAGAAGCCGAGGTCATCCTCCGGGATCGCCCCGCCAGTTTCGAAGACGGCGTCGCCACCGTCGAAGTTGCCCCGCGTCCTGGACAGCGTGTAGCTCCCGGCCAGGCGCAGCTCGGTCCGGATCCTCAGGTCGACCTGAAGAAGGAGCGCCTCGTAGGTGCGCTCGACGCGGTCGTCGTTGCCGATGAGACGCATGTCGAAGGTCCGCCCGGCGGGGTCCGTCACCGTACCGGTCGACGTGTCGGCTCGCTCACTGTACTGATGCGAGTACTTCCGGCGCATTCCGGCGAGCCGTACCAGGCCGCGATTGCCGAACCGCTTGGTGATGCCGAGCGTGATCTCGTCGCTCCTGGGGGGGACGAGATCCGGACCGACGCGGCGGTTGAGGCCGGGAATCGCCGGCGACCCGCGAATCGGACGCCCGGTGCCGCCGTTCGCGAAGAACCAGCCGAAGAGCGTCGCCAGCGCCGCGCCGGTCGAGACAGGATCGCCGGCGCCGGCGTTCACCGCCGGCCCCTCGTAGGTGTATTGGTAGCGGGCCGACCGGCCGCGGCTCGACCCGAGGTCTCCGATCCCGAAGGTCAGCGAGGTCACGTACCGCGCGAACCCGGCGTCGAACGTCCAGGAGCCGTCGCCCCTGGGGTCGAACGCGGCCGCGAGGCGCGGGCTCCAGGCGTCGCTGTCGCCCACCTTCACTCCCGATTGATCGCGGCTGTCGTCGACGTCCCATCGCAATCCGAGGTTGAAGCTCCAGTGATCGCCGAGCCTCCAGCGATCGTTGACGAACGCCGAGGTGGTGCGGAAGCGACTTCCCGTCGAGAGGTTCTCGAGCGGCCGCCACTCGATGGTCGTGGTGCTGCGAGGGAGGAAGACGGGATAGATCGCTCCGCCTTCGAGGCGCGCCGACGTGGCATTGACGATGAAGCCGCTCCCCGATTGAAACGCGTTGCTGCGCCGGAGCTCATCCGCGATCTCTCCGCCGACGACGAGGTCGTGCGCGCCGATGCGCGGGCCGGAGACGAAGCCCGACGCCTTGAGAACGAAGCCACGGTCCTCTTCTTCCTCCTTGCGGAGCTCCCCCTCGGGCACTCCGCACACCGCGCAGGACGGGGGCGAGTTCCAGCCGGCCAGGCCTCGCGAGGCGTCGCGGAGCGGCGTCCCGCCCACGAGGTCGGTCGTGCGCGCGCCGCGGCCGGTCGGTGTCTTTCGCCGCCGGGAGTACTGGCCCTCGAGAAAGAGGCCGCGGCCGACCGTCGCGGTGTAGTTGATCGACAGGAGGTCCTCCGGAGTCCGGAGCGTGCCGAGGCTGGCGAGATCCATGCCGCCGCCGACGTTCTTCTCCCGGGTGTCGATGTCGCCGTAGGCGATCCGAAGGTTGTGCCCGGCCAGAGGCGACCAGGTCACTTTCGCCTCCAAGCGCTTCTCCTGAGCCTCGTATCGATACGGAACGTTCGTGTAGTCGAGCGTCAGCCCGCGATCGGTTTCCTGCCAGCGGCCGGCCAGGAAGTACCAGAGCCGGTCGCGAAGGATCGGCCCTCCGAACGTCGCTTCGTAGGTCGGGACCAGGGAGTCTTCGCGCGGATCGTCCGCGCTTTCGCGTTCGTACGGCGTGAGCGACCGCCAGGCGTCGTTCTGCAGGGTCACGCGCAGCGACCCGCCGAGCGTGTTTCCGCCCGATCGCGTCACGACGTTCACCACGCCGCCGGTGAAGCGGCCGAACTCGGCGGAGGCGCCCGCGACCGCGACGGTGGTTTCCTCGAGGGCGTCTTCGACAGGAAACGGGCGCGGCTGGCCGAACACCCGGTCCTTGACGACGACGCCGTCCACCAGGTAGAGGTTCTCGTATGTCACCGCGCCGGCGATCGTCACGTTCCCGCCGAGATTCGTCGTCGCGACGCCGGGCGCCAGAAGCGCGGCGCCGCGCGGGCCGCGGTCGACCGGCAGCCGATCGATCAGCTTTTCACGATAGGTCGTGCCGACCGCCGCGGCCTCGCTGACCACGCCCGCCGCTTCGGCGCTCACCGTGATCGACGCGGCCGTTCCCTCGAGCTCGAGCCGGATGTCGATCCGCGTGGTCTCCGTCGCGCGAAGGCTCCTGGGTACCCCGATCTCGCGGAATCCCGGCCTGCGAAAGACGACCTCGTATTCCCCCGGGGGAAGGAACGGGATCAGGAAGTCTCCGGCGGCGGTCGTCGCGCTGGCGCGAACGCCCTGGAGAGCCGGCGAGGTCGCGGAGATGGTCACCCCGCCGAGCGGAGCACCCGCCGGATCGGTGACGTGGCCCGAGATTGCCGCCAGAGGGTTCGTCTGTGCGCTTAGCCCACCGGCATGCCAAAGCCAGGCGGCTGCCGCGAAGAAGAACCATCGAAAGCGCGTCATTGGACCTCGAACCGGCCTCCCGCTGGGCATCCGACACGCCGACTGTGGAGATGATACGAGCGAGGTGGAGGAACGCCGCCTATACTTTGACGAGCGCGCCGGCACCGTGGAGACCGATCCAAAGGCGTCCCCCGCTCCCATCCGCTTCGGAGACTTCGAGGTCGACCTCTCGACGCGCGAGCTCCTGCGCTCCGGCCGAAGGATGCGGCTGCAGGAGAAGTCGTTCCTGGTCCTGACGGAGCTCCTCGGAAGCGCCGGGCGGGTGGTCACGCGCGAGCAGATCGCCGCCGCGCTCTGGCCGAAGGAGCACTTCGTCGACGCCGAGCACGGGGTGAACACCGCGGTCCGGCGGCTGCGAGAAGCGCTGGGAGACTCCGCCGACGAACCTCGTTACGTGGAGACACTGCCCAAGCTGGGCTACCGATTCATCGGCACGATCGAAACCCGGCCCGAACTCATCGACCGTCCGGGCGACACCCGGCCAGCGCCGGCGCGCAGGTTCCGCCGCGAGCTGCTTGTCGCCGGCGCGCTCCTGGCCGGCACGGCGCTCGCGGTCGTCGGGCTCCGCCGCTGGCGCCCGAACCGGACATCCGCCGGGGGCGCCACGACCGAGTCGGCGCCGCGCGACGCCGACGCGATCAAGGAGCTCCTGGCCCGCGCCGCCTACCTCCAGAACGTCAAGAGATTTGCCGATTCGAGAAGGTTCGTCGAGGAGGCGCTGAAGATCGACCCCAAGAACGGCAGGGCCGTCGGTGCCCTCGCGGTCGTCCTGCTCTCCGAAACCAAGGACGAACAGGCTCGGGATACCGCGCGGCGAGCGATCGAGCTCGACCCGAAATCGGCCGAGGCCCATCGAGTGCTGGGCTCTCTGGCGCGCTGGGCAGGCCATCTCGCCGTAGCCGAGCGGCACTACCGCCGTGCGGTGGAGGCCGATCCCACGAATGGCAAGACGCGGAACATGCTCGGGCGCTTGCTGCTCACCACCGGCAGATTCGACGAGGCGAAGGAGCAGATCCTCGAATCGCGCCGGCTCGATCCCGACAACCCCGACGTCTCGAACGTCTGGCTCGTCTACCGGGCCTCGGTGGGCGATTACGAAGGGGCCATCCGCGAGGGGGAGAGCTGGCTGGCGATCTGGCCGAAGCAGATGCCGGAGTCCTCCACGACCGTGACCCACCATTGGCTCGGTTATGCCTACGTTGGTGGGCGTCGCCACCAGGAGGCCCTCGCCCAGATGCGCGCCGCCGACGCGGACGACGACCTGAGCGTCGCGCTGGCGCTGGGGTATGCCGGATACCTCGACGAGGCGCGCGCGATCCTCGACAGGCACGAGAGAGCAGATTCCGCCGCGAGCTCTTCGGCCGCTCCCGACCCCGACCGGGCCGAGTCGATGGCCATGGCCTACGTCACGATCGGAGATCTCGATCGGGCTTTCCACCATCTCGATCGGCAGCTCGCCGGGCATCGATACCCAGGTTGGCTGCACCGCGCGCTGTTCGCTCCCCTCCGCCGAGATCCACGCTATCCGGCGGTCTCGAAGCGGATCGAGCGGGAGTTCTTCGGCGACGACGAGAGCGCGTACGTGCCTCGCGGCCGTCAACGCCCAGACTAGCCCGCGTTACCTCCGGCTCACCTCCGCGTCACCCCGTGTCCATTGAGGTGCCCCTTCGAACGGACCACCTTGCGTGGCAGAAGGTCTGCTCCAACCGGAACCAAACGGGAACCCTACCTGGAGACTCGCTCCGCCGCGCCGCCTAGTTTGGTCCGCAGAGAAGACCAGGAGGCGGCCATGATCGTTCGGCAAGCGAAGCAGCTCCTGACCTCATGGGGGGCGCGATGCTGAGCGGTCTCCTCGCCGCGGTGCTCACGATCCCGGCCGTGGCCTCGCTGCCGGGGGTCGGCGGCGTCCGCTTCCAATCGGACCTCTGGCTCTACAACGACTCGGCCGAAGACGCGGTCACGGTGACCCTCACCTACCGGTGCCTGCGCTCCCTGCCGTGCGAGCCGCCGCCGCGCGAGGTGCGGCTGGCGCCGCAGCGCTCGCTGCTGCTGGAGGACGTCGCCGGCGCGCTCCTGGAGTCGCCGGGCACTGCGGGACCGCTCGAGGTCTCGTTCCTGGATGGCGCCGGGCCGGTCGGCGTGGCCTCGCGCGTCTACGCGAGCGCGGCGGCGGGGACGTTCGGCACGCCGGTGCCGGCGCTGACCGCGTCGGCCGCGCGCCTGCGGTCGGTGCTGGTGGGGGCCCGGGGCGGCCCCGCCTACCGCTCGAATGCCGGTGTCTACAACCCGGGGACGCGTCCCGCGGCGCTGGTGCTGGCGCTCTACGCCGCCGCCGGGCGCCTGCTCGGCGCGCTCGGTGAGGGCCTGGGGCCGGGTCAGGCGCTGCAGGTCGACGATGTCTTCAGCGCGCTCGGCGCGGCGCCGGCGGGCGACGCCACGGCCGTCCTGGCCGTGAGCTCTACCGCGCCGGTCGTCTCGTACCTGGCCGTCGTCGACAACGCCAGCGGGGACGCGGTGCTGCAGACGCCCGTCGAGGACGAGGACGTCTCGTCGCCGGTCCTCGCCGGCGCCTGGTCGGGCAGGTTCGAGAGCCCGAACCTCTTCCTGGATTGCGACGTGCCGGAGAGCGCCGCGCACGCCGAGTTCCTCGAGACCGGCGGCGCGGTGGCCGCCGTCCTCGACGCGCACGGCAGCGACTGCGGATTCCGGGACGGTCTCTTCACCGGGACGCTGCGCGGCGGCGCGGTCGCCGGGACGCTGGCCGTGGACGGCTGGAGCGCGCCGGCGGGAGGTCCGCTCTCGGGCACCGAGCTGATGCTGGACACCGCCTTCGGCCGCTTCTACCTCCACCGCTGAGGACGCCGGGAGGATTCCATGAGCCACCTCGCGCGGGCCACGATCGTCACCCTCCTCTGCGCCGCCGCGGCCGCGAGCGGACAGGTGGTCGACGAGTTCCCGATCTCCTCTGGCGCCAAGCCGCTGGCGATCGCCTCCGGGGCCGGTGCCATCTGGTTCACGCTCGACGGCGTGAACCGGCTCGGCCGCATCACGCCGAACGGTACGGTCACGGAGCTCCCATTGCCGCGCCCGGGCCGCTCCCTGGTGGTCGGGCCGGACGACAACATCTGGATGACGTCCTACGGCTACGTCTCGCGGGTCACGCCGCGCGGCAACGTCGCGGACTTTCCGATCAACGGGTACGGCTACGGCATCGTGGTGGGACCGGACCGGGCCCTCTGGTTCCTGGTCTACGGATTCGACGACACGACCTACCTGGGAAGGATGACGCTCGACGGCCGGCTGACCCGGCTGCAGGTGGACGGAGCAGGCGGGAGCCTGGTGGCCGGTCCGGACGGGAACCTCTGGCTCCCGGGCGAGCTCTATTTCGGTCGCAGCCAGATCCTGCGGGTGACGCCCGGGGGAGAGGTGACGCGCTTCGGCGACTTCGGTACCGCGTCCCTGAGCGGCGTGGCCGTGGGCGCCGACGGCCGCGTCTGGTTCACCTCGCTGGATGGGAGCTTCGTCGGGTCAGTGAGTACGACGGGCGAGGTGCGCCTGGTGGAGATCGCCGCCCCGGCGCAGGGCATCGCCGCCGGGCCGGACGGCAACCTCTGGCTGACGTTTCCTCTCTCGCGCAAGGTCGGTCGTCTCTCCAGCGGCGGCGAGCTGCAGGAGATCACCCTGGCGCAGCAGGGCTCGCGGCCCTCCGGCATCTGCGCCGCCTACGACGGCAGGCTGTGGTTCACCGAGGCCGGCGCGCCGCGCATCGGCCGCATCCAGCCCGCCGCCACCGAGACGTTCACCATCCCGGCCGCGGCCTCGCTGCAAGGAGCCCGGGGCGTCCGGTTCCGGTCGGACCTCCTGCTGTTCAACCGCTCCCACAAGGAAGCCGATCGGGCCACGCTCACCTATCGGTGTCTCCGCTCCACCCCCTGCGAGCCGCGGTCGAGGTCGGTGGCGGTGGAGCCGCGGCAGACGCTCGCGTTCGAGGACGTGGTGGCGACGCTCTTCGGGGCGCCCGGCACCGCCGGGCCGATCGACGTGTCCTTGAGAGGACCCGCGAGCCCAATCCAGGTCACGTCCCGCGTGTATGCCACCTCGGAGGCGGGCACCTTCGGCACGCCGGTGCCGGCCCTGACGTCGTCCGCCGCGCGGCCGCGCTGGGTGCTGCTCGGGGTGGCCGGCGGCGCCCGGTACCGCTCGAACGCCGGCGTCGTCAACGGCGCGCAGGCCAGCGAGGTGACTCTCACGCTGCGCGACCGTGACGGCGCGGTGCTGGGCACCCGGACCGAGGGGCTCGAGCCGTTCGAGGCGCTGCAGCTCGACGACGTGTTCGCCGCCGTCGGTGCCGTCTCGGTGGACGTCCGCGACGCGGTCCTGGCGGTCAGTGCCGGCGCCGGCGCACCGCTCTTCGCCTACCTGGCGGTGATCGACAACGCCAGCGGCGATTCGGTCCTGCAGACCGGCGCCGAGGGGACGTCGCCGCGCGACGGCAGCGTGGCCGGCGACTGGGGCGGCTCCTTCGCCGCCTACGACTGGGATTGCGAGCTGCCCGCGCCGGCGAACGCCCGCTTCGACCAGCACGGCGAGAGCGTCAGCGGCAAGCTCGTCACCAGCGCGGTGATCTGCGGTTTCGCCGAGGGGTTCCTCTCGGGGACCCTGCGCGCCGGGGAGCTGTCCGGGTACCTGGAAGTGACCGGGGCACGGGTCCTGGGCAACCTGCCGACGCGTGTGAGCGGCCGGCTCGACGGCGACCGGCTGGAGATCGACCTCAACCCGGGCTGCCTGAGCGTGGAGTGCATGCCCAGCGGGACCCTGACGCTTCATCGTGGAGGGACGAACCCATGAGCCGGTTCAGCAGCTCCGTCGTCGCCTTGCTGCTTCTGGCGACCGCCGCTCGCGCGCAGGTCGTCACCGAGTTTGAGATCCCGTCGGGGGCGCATGCGCTCGCGATCGCTCCGGGTCCGGGCGGCCTCTGGTTCACCGAGGAGGGGCAGAGTCGGGTCGGCAGGATCACACCGGACGGACGGGTCACCGAGTTCGACGTCCCGGGCCCGGGACAGTCGATCGTCGAAGGACCCGACGGCAACCTCTGGTATACGGGCTACGGGTTCCTCGCCCGGCTGACGCCCCAAGGCAGCGTGATGTCCTTCCCTCTCAGCGGGCGAGGCTACGGGGTGACGGTGGGACCGGACCGCAACATCTGGTTCACCGAGCTCGCCTTCGAGGGAAGCGGCGCTTTCCTCGGGCGCGCGACGCCGGACGGCGTGATCACCGAGCTCCCGATCACCGCCTGGGCCTCCAGCCTTGCAGTGGGACCGGACGGCAACCTCTGGCTGCCGGACTGGACGGAGATGGGCTTCGACGGCGTCGTCCGCGCGACTCCTGCCGGCGCGGTCACCCGATTCGGTCCCTGGGGCGACATCAGGCCCGACCAGATCGTCGCCGGGCCCGACGGGCACCTGTGGGTCTCGTGCCGTAACTCGTTCGCGGTCGCGAGGATCAGCACCAGCGGCGCGATGTCCGGACGGCTGGTCGGCGGCGCCACGTCCGGCATCGCGGTGGGACCGGACGGCAACCTCTGGCTGACGTTCCCGGAGCAGCGGAAGGTGGGCCGCCTGACGACGGCTGGCTCCCTCCTCGAGATCGCGCTGCCCCAGCAGGGCTCGCAGCCCTATCGCATCTGCGCCGGACCCGACGGCAACATGTGGTTCACCGAACGCGGCGCGGCCCGCATCGGGCGCGTCTCGCTGGCGACTCCGCCCGTTACGACCTTGCTGACGATCCCCGCGGTCGCCTCGATCTCCGGCGTGAACGGCGTCTTGTTTCGCTCCGACGTCTACCTCTTCAACCGCTCCCACGCGGCGCCGGTGACCGCGACGCTGACCTACCGCTGCTACCGATCCCTGGGATGCGGCGGACGCTCTGCCGACGTCGCGCTGCAGCCGCGCCAGTCGGTGCTCGTCGAGGACGTGGTGGGCCGCCTCCTCGGCGCCCCGGGTACGGCGGGGGCGCTGGAGATCTCCGCGCCGGCCGGTGCCGAGCCGCTCAACGCGACCTCGCGTGTCTATTCCAGCTCGGCCGCGGGCACGTTCGGCGAATCGGTCCCGGCGCTGCCGCCAGGCGCGGCGCGGAGCCGGGCGCTTCTCCTGGGTGTGGCCAGGAGCGCCGAGTTCCGTTCGAACGCCGGCGTCTACAACCCCAACGACGTGGCTGCCACCGTGGTGTTCAGCCTGCTGGACCAGTCGGGGCAGGCGATCGGGTCCATGACGTTGACGGCGCTGGCGCACGAGGTCCTCCAGGTCAACGACCTCGTCGGTTCGGTGGTCGGCATCGACCAGACGCCCAGGCGCGACGCGACGCTGGTGGTGACCTCGACGGTTCCGGTGTTCTCGTACCTCACCGTCATAGACAACCGCTCGGGCGACGCCGTCTTCGTCAGCGCCGAAGACGACGATGTGGTGCCGTCTCAGGACGTGTCGGGCGAGTGGACCGGCACGTTCAACCCCTGGGACTGGCTCGATTGCACGCTCCGCGACGACCCGGCACGCGCGAGCTTCCGGCAAGCCGGACAGGACGTGACCGGTACGCTGGACACCCGCGCGAGCGACTGCGGCTTCGTCGAGGCGCGCTTTGCCGGTACGGTCCGGGGAGACGTGCTGACCGGGACCGTCACGGTGCCGTCAGGGCCGGCGAGCGCGACCGGCACGATCTCCGCGAACGGTCTGGTGATCGACGTCGAGGTGCCCTGCGCGGGCGTCCTGTGCATCCCCGGAGGCCGGCTGCGGCTCCATCGCTGACTCTCTTGCGGCGGGGTGTATCTTATTGATATGCCTGCGCACCCTGTCGGCTCCGCCACAGTCTCCTTCGGCCTGGTCTCGATCCCCGTCAAGCTCTACTCGGCCTCGCAGCCGTCGGCGACGATCTCCTTCAACCTGCTGCACAAGAAATGCGGCGGGCGCATGAAGCAGCAGTACGTCTGCCCCAAGGACGACGAGATCGTCCCGCGCGAGGACATGGCCAAGGGCTACGAGTACTCGAAGGGGCAGTACGTCATCTTCTCCAAGGAGGAGCTCGAGGCGATCGAGGAGAAGGCCTCGGGCGCCATCGACGTGACCGAGTTCCTCTCCAAGGAGAAGATCGACCCGGTCTACTTCGACAAGCCCTACTACCTGGCGCCCGAGAAGGGCGGCGAGCGCGCCTATCGCCTCCTTTCGAAGGCCATGGAGGAGTCGGGGCGCTGGGCCGTCGGCAAGTACGCGGCGCGCGGCAAGCAGTACCTGGTGGTGGTGCGGCCGATGAACGGCGGCCTGACGATGCAGCAGCTCCACTACGCCGAGGAGGTGCGCCCCTTCAGCGACGTCGGCGTCTTCGACACCGAGGTGCGCGACGCCGAGCTGGCGCTGGCGATGCAGCTCCTCGACGCGCAGACCTCCACGGCCTTCCACCCCGAGGCCTACCACGACGACTCCAAGCAGCGCCTCGAGGAGATGATCGAGAAGAAGGTGCAGGGGCAGGAGATCACGCTGGTCGCCGAGGAGCCGAAGACGCAGGTCATCGACCTGATGGAGGCGCTCAAGGCGAGCCTGGCGGCCCGCGGCGCCACGCGCAGCGGCTCCGGCGAAGGCAGCGGCGGCGCCGGGGGCAGCGCCGCTGGTGGAAACGTCGAGCGGATGCCGGCCAAGCGCGCGCCCCGCGAGGAGCGCGAGGAGGCGGCCGGCGCCAAGGCGCCTCGCAAACGGGCCAGCAAGTAAGGGGCGAGCGCGCCCGATGACCTCCCTCAAACGCCGCCTCGCACGGCGCTCCGGTCCGGTGAGCGTGCCGGCCGAGGGGGGCTTCAGCGCGCGCGACGCCGCGGCGGCGCTCGGCCTCGACGCGCGGCGGGTGCGTGGCTGGGCGGGGTTGCTGGGCGCCTCCCGCGACCGGCGCGGCGCCTACCGGCTGACGTTCCAGGAGCTCTCGATGCTCCGCACCGCGCGCGAGCTAGAGGAGGCCCGGGTGCCCCCCAGCCGCGTGCGCCGCGCGTTCCGGCGGCTGCGCGAGCAGATGGGCCGCCCGCTCTCCTCGGTGCGCCTGACCGCCGAGGGGCGCGAGCTGCTGGCGCGCGAGGGGGAGCTCCTCTGGGAGCCCGAGAGCGGCCAGCTGGTGCTGGATTTCGCCGCTCCGCGGCACGAGCCGGCCGCCGCCTGGCCGAGGGCGGTGGCCACGCCACCGCTCGATGTCCAGGCAGGAGCTGCCGACTGGTACGAGCTCGGCTGCGCGCTGGAGGCCGATCGACCGGCCGAGGCCATCGACGCCTACCGCCAGTGCGCCGAGCTCGATCCCGCGCACGCCGACGCTCGGGTGAACCTCGGCTGCCTGCTGCACGAGCGCGGCGCGCTGGAAGAGGCCGAGGGCCATTACCGCGACGCGCTGGCCGCGGCCCCCGGGCACGCCACCGCGGCGTTCGACCTCGGCGTGGTGCTGGAGGACATGGGACGGGACCGCGACGCCGCCGCCTTCTACCAGCGCGCGCTGGAGTCCGACCCGCGCCTGGCCGACGCGCACTACAACCTCTCGCGCGTCCTGGAGCGGCTGGGCGAGCGCGCCGCCGCGTTCCAGCACCTGAAGGCCTACCGAAGCCTGCTCGTGGACTGATGTCCACCTGGGCGATCGGAGACGTACAGGGGTGCGCCCGCACGCTGCAGCGGCTCCTGGCGTCCCTCCCGGCGGGGGACCGCGTCGTCTTCGTCGGTGACCTGGTGAACCGCGGCGCCGTCTCGTTGGAGACGCTGTGGTCTTCTGTGGGTGTACCCTGACAGGGCTCTCATGACCAAGTACTTGGCTAGTGCATACCTGATGAGGTGAAGCGCATGAGCTGCACGGTTGTCGTAGGCGGCCAGTTTGGGTCCGAAGGCAAGGGCAAGACGGTTGCGATCTTGGCAAGGCAACATCGAAGACCGTGGGTGGTCCGCTGCGGCGGACCTAACTCTGGCCATTCATTAACTCGCAATAATACAACGGTGGTGCTACGTCAACTGCCAGTCGCGGCGGCGTCGTGTCCTAATGCCATCCTGCTTCTGGCCGCCGGGTGTGCTATCGACCTGAATCTCATCATTCAGGAGATCGAGACTTGGGCGATCCCCCGAGACCGACTCTTCATCGATCCCCGAGCAGTGCTCATTACCGAGGAGGATCGCATCTTAGAGTCTCGCCTTCGGGAATCGATTGCCAGTACGGGTACTGGAACTGGTTCAGCGCTCGCACGTCGCCTGCTCCGGGATCCTGGTGTTGTCTGTGCCAGCCAATCTGCAGAGCTGGCTAGGCGAGCTACGGTAACCGCTATTGCCCCGTTGCTGCAGGCAGCGATACGGGACGGTGGAGATGTGATCGTTGAAGGATCGCAGGGCTTCGGCCTCTCGCTGCTGCATTCCCCCGACTACCCGTTCGTGACAAGCAGAGATACGACAGCCAGCGCATTCGCCTCAGAAGTCGGCCTTGGGCCCCGAGACATCGGTGAGGTATTGGTTGTGGTACGTACCTTCCCGATTCGTGTTGGCGGATATAGTGGTCCCCTCAAGAACGAGATATCCTGGGATGATGTCATGCGCATTGGCGGAGATCCACACGTGATCCAAGAATACACATCCGTGACGAGACGATTAAGGAGGGTCGCTGAGTTCGATCGAGATTTCGTTTCCAAGGCTTGTGTCTACAATAGCGCCACCGGGTTGGCCGTCATGGGTCTCGACCGTCTGGATGCTAGTGTACGTGGAGCTCGGCGCGCATCTGACCTTTCGGATAAGGTTAGGTCGTTCATGCATCAATTGGAGGCTGAGACGGATACACCTATCGTGCTCGCGGGTACTGGGTTTAACGCTGACGATGCCGTGTGTTTCCGCTCGGAACTCGACAGTGACAGATCATTTGTTGAAGCGGCTGCGATCTCTTAGATCTCGTATAAGCATCCTCACGCCGAGTTTCGTCGGTGACCTCACCCCGTATCGTCCGCGAAAGATTGTCGTCTGCAACGATCCGGTCAACAGACGTAACTCGATCAGCGTTGCCACAACTTGCACCGTCATCATGGCAGCGGCGGCAGGAAATGATTGGGACGCTGCTTTCGGACCCCTGAAGAGCGGCGACAATCGTACCCGTCTGCGACGGGCGTTCCGCCTCCTCTTTGATGCCGGTTGGGACGGCGGTGGCCTAGAGTTCAGGAATGTCTTTACGAGAACTCTAGTGGGACGGTGCGCCGGTAAGTGTGTCGAGGCGGGACAGGGAACGCCAGGGGATTTTCTGTCTCTGAAGCAAACGAAGCTGGACAAAGGCGATCAGCCCCAGACTCTCGAAGAACTTCTGCGGGAAACCGTACGTAGAATTCCGGAAAGCCTTCAGGTGCAAGGATACCCGCCATCACCCGTATTGGCATATTGGTTGTTGGATGCAATCGACCTCCTTGGCGTTCGTCCGCCAGCTCCGGACCGTCGTAAGTTGGTCGAATGGACTACCCGCACCTTTACCCAAGAGTTCGCTGTGCTCGCGGCAAAGCATGTCGGTTTGATGGATCCAGTCGCATTGGCATTCACGGCCTGCACGGCACAGCGTCTCCGTAAACTGATGCATTCGAAGCAGTTTGACAGGGGCGACGGAGTCCTTCCCTCCGACACTGAAGTGACGGCAGCTATTTCTGCCGTGCTGCTGGAGCAATCACCCGCAGGGATCTGGCCAAAGTACTTCCCACTCTTTCATTATCCGAATGCGGGTGCCAACTATTGTTTTGCGGTCGAGTTGCTAGAGGCAGTTATCGATGCATTCTCGAATCACCGAATCCTCACGAGCAGCCCTTTCCTCGAAGCTGTGGAGCGAACCGTCGGTTGGTGCGAGGAGAACAGAATACTTGGAGTTCGTAATGGATGGAATTCGGGTGGCAGACGAGCCGAGCTCTTATCTAGCATACCTGAGGCATGGGCAACGGCAGCGGTGTACCTATTCCTGCACAAGGGACACGAATACGTGTCCAATTTGCTCCAAGCGGAGGTGATGGCTCGTTACACCCGAAAGCACGATCCCAGCGCAAGGTCTTGGGATGCTCTGCTCGATACTCAGATCCACCTGCAGGGAGAGCAGAATGCCGTCACCTTGAAGAGCATTCTCCTTGAAGAAATAGTGACGCCTGCCGCAACAAGCGAGCGTCCAGGCCGGAGGCGATCCGTTCTCCTTTTCGGACCGCCGGGGACCTCGAAGACCTCCTACGTGCGTGCGGTCGCCCAACGACTCGGGTGGCCTCTAGTCGAAATAACTCCAGCCGACTTTCTTCGAGACGGTTTATCCGGTATCTACGCACGGGCGGCGGAGATATTCGAGGATTTGGACGACCTCCGCAACGTTGTCGCATTCTTCGATGAAATGGAAGCCCTGGTGCAGAGTCGGGACCCGGCGGAGGCAGACATTACCGCGCGTTTCCTCACTACGGCGATGCTGCCGAAGGTTGCGGAGATGCACAGCGGCCGACGTCTGATAGTGTTTGTGGCGACGAATCATCAGGAACAGGTCGATGCCGCTGTCAAGCGACCCGGCCGGTTTGATCTGCAGTTATGTGTGGGGCCTCCGAGCTGGAGCGAGAGAGTGGAGCGGCTCCATCATCTGATAGGCGAACCAAAGGAACCCCGAAGGCAGTCCGCAGTGAGATCGCGGCTGACTGTCCTTTCGAGAGGATCCGAAGCGAGTCTTGACAGGTTTACGGTCGACGAGACTCGCGCTTTGTTGGAGGAGGTCAAGAGACGACAGAACACTAGTGACCTGCTCGAGGCACTCCGAGCGTTAACTCCAAGCTCATTCGGAGAACTGGTCAGGAAATGGAGCGATGAGTACGTGACGCTACGGCGCCGATTAGCAGGAGGAGCTGCAAACCCTGTCGCTACCGAGTACGAAACGGACGTAACGCAGTCCCGTCGGCAATAGATGTCACGACTGTCGTGATAGTCGGCCCGTCAATGCTTCTCCCTCACCGCCCATTCTTTGCCAGTCGCCCAGATTATCGCCTAGCCGAACGTCCAGTTCGGCTTCCGGCTCCGGATGTAAGTGCATATCTCGAACCGCAGAGAGATAAAAGGCGTTCCACCAAGATCGTATGCCTAAGGTCGGATGCTTATAGCCGAGGATTTCCGACGCGTGCACGAGGTGGAGGTGGAAATGCAGAGGTAGCTCATCTATGCCGCGCAAGTATGCGGAAGCGAGTTCGTCTAGGCTGGAGGCTTCTATCGGACCGATGAAACTGCCACCACGCGGATCGTGAGGATCCGAGAGGACGCATTTATCGAAAGCCGAATGGAGAATGCATCTGCGATACCACCGCAAGAGATACTTGCTTGAGTGGTATTTCGGCAGCGTGTCAGCCCCGCGAACTGCGGTCAGAAGGACTGACTGCTGCATTAACGTGAGTGACTCCACCCATGGCTGTACGACGTTCATCTAAACCTCCGTGTTGCATGTCAAAGCGCGTCTGAATGCCACTTGGGCAACTGAGAATGCTATCACCACGCGGTGCAGCGAGGGTCGTGAAGTTGGGGGGCGCTCGCAAAAACATATCATTATGTGGCCGAGTCGTGTGGACTGTGTGTATTGAGACGAGCGGTGCGGGGCGTGGCTATGGTGCCACGGAAGGGAAGCGGTCGCCTAGAGCTGTGGCTAGGAACATCGCTCAAAATGCCGTCTCCAGGGACCTTCAAGCATTTCGTTTGCACGGCGACCCAGCGTTAAGGCTAGCTTAGGCGTGGGCAGAATAAGAAAGAAGCGAACGGTCCCCCGACGAAACACCATGGCGAACGAATCTGGAACTGCCAGTCTCCTGAGGATCGTTGGCACCGCCTGTGACACGGGTTGCTGCCGGCCTGCGTGGTGATAAAGGATGACACTTTGGCCACGGGCCAGATAGGTTGATATCTCCTCGCCTAGAGCGTACTTCCAGGCCTTGCGGTGGTCCAGATGCGTCGGCCCCAAACCATTATCCGGGTCTAAGAAGACGACCTGTTGGTCGCGGACAGCAGATTGGGCTCGCGCATGCCACAAGCGTCGATGCTGCGCCTGGCTGCCGACGTGGTTGCGTCGGCGTCTACGCATGGGGCCGAGTATGCTGCTGAAGAACAGCGTGCCAGAAGGCAGGAGGCTTTCGACATCCTTAGTAGTGAGCTGTACTCCAGTCTGCCGGCGCGATTCTAGTTCGCATAGTCTCCGGAAGAGCGGAGCGTCGCAATCCTCAAAGTGAGCCGGCTTCTTGAGGTAGCTTCTTATGGCGCCGTCATTAGTATGTAGCTCCGGCCGCGTGCGATACCAGATCACGCCCAGTGAGAGATCTGTACGGAGCAGAGCACGAAGAAGTCCGTATTTGCCATAGTCACCGACGTCCGCGACATATCGGTCTTGCATTGTTGGTACCTCGGTGGTCTATTAACGAAGGTGCCGGGGCGGAATGGCGTTAGAGAGATCACCGTGGCTGGATAGGCTCGAAGCTGTGTGAAGGCGTTGGGCAGCTGTTCAGGCATCAGCATGGAGCGGATGAAGCGACTCGAATGGGCGGGCGAGTTAGAGCATCAGGAGGGACGGCGACATCGTAGTGGGCGTCTGCTCGTAAGACTGCATTTAGCCGAGCCCGGACCTAGCTGACACCTGCCAGTATCCGGCTAGGAACGGGGGACGTCCTGTCGAACGCGCAGTGCTGATACTGGTACCAATGCCAGGGAAAGTAGTAAGAAACACGTGTTGCGTCCCAGCGGGCGTATTCGCTAACGGGAAAGGTGCTCCAGCTCGCCGATCACCCGCCGGGTCGCGCGGTTGAACTCCTGCTCGAAGGCGCGGTAGTACTCGGTCACCTCGTAGAAGAGGCGGGCGACCTGGTGGTCGATGACGTGGAAGTTCCTGGCGATGTCCTCCTCGGTCGGGAAGATGATCTGCCGCCCCACGTTGAAGCTCTGGACGGTGCGCGGCAGCGACGAGTTGAGCGCCAGCACCCGCTTGAGCACCAGCACGCTCCGGAGCGTGTCCAGGGGAGCGCTGGTGCCGGTGTAGGCGTTGCTCAACAGGACCGTCCAGGTCTCCGGCGTGCCGTCGGCGGCGCGGCGGTTGGTCTCGATGAGCCGCTTCTCGAAGCTGTCCTTGGTGACGCTCTCGTAGGTAATCGTCGCCTTCGGCTGCGCGAAGGGGTGCTCGGGCGTGCCGCGGTGCACCGCGTCGAACGTCAGCAGCAGCGCGTTCTGCGCCGGGGTGATGCCGGCCAGCTTGGCCTCCAGGAAGGAGAGCTCGAAGTCGGTGCTCTGCGGGTCCGACGCCGAAGGCTGGAAGACCAGCACCTTCTTGAGGTCGATCTTCTGGCCGTAGCCGCTGCGCCGCACGATCTCCCAGAGCATGCGGTGGACCAGGATCTCCTCGCCGGGCGCGTGGCCGGCCAGCAGGCTGGCGTAGGGCTCACGCCGCTCGACCGAGGGGTCCACCTCGGCGCGGGCGCGGATCTTGGCCACCAGGCTGCCCAGCACCTCGCTCTCGTGGATGAACTCCAGGTCGAAGACGTCGGTGGTGCGGATCCGGTAGGAGTTGCGGAAGAGCAGGTGACCGAAGGAGTCGAAGCGGCCGGCGTCCTTGGGGATGACGTAGCTGAAGCTCGGGTCGTTGTCGGGCACCACGTGCGGCGTCAGCACCACGATGACCTCGCGCTTGGTGGCGTTGGCGGTGTCCTGGCCGAACAGGGCGCCGAGGATGGGGATGCGCGACAGCCAGGGCAGCCCGGAGCGCCGCTTGGTGTCGGAGCTGGAGATGAGGCCGCCGATGATGAAGGGCGTGTTGTCGGCCACCCGCACGAACGTCTGGACCTGCCGGTTGTCGACGGTCGGCGCGTAGAAGACCGAGGCGGTGGCCTGGGTCTGGGTGGCGACCGCGCTGACGATCGTCTCCACCTGCATGGTCACCTCGGAGCCGTCCTTGCTGATGCGGGGCCGCAGGTTGAGCACGATGCCGACCGGGAAGTACTCCACCGACGAGGTGATGCCGGCGGCGGTGGAGGTGGAGTTCACCACCGGCACCTGCTGGCCGACCTGGATGCGCGCCTGGCGGCCGTCCAGCACCAGCACCGAGGGGTTGGAGAGGATCTCGGCGTCGCCGTGCTCCACCAGCGCCTTCAGCTTGACGTTGAACTCGAAGGGTCCCTTCAGGGTCGCCGAGTCGAAGGTGAACGTGAAGGGCTGCTGGACGCCGTTGGCGTCCTGGGTGTTGTTGTACGAGGTCTTGCCGTTGCTGCCGCTGAACTGCACGCCCAGCTCGCGCGCCTTGTCGGTGTTGACCTCCAGCACCAGCGCCGAGATGACCACCTGCCGCGCCGCCACGTCGATCTCCTCGCGCAGCACCTCGGCCAGGCGCTCCATGGCGCCGGAATCGGACTTGTCGTAGAGGATCAGCAGCCGCTGCTGCGGCTCGCCGGACGTCGCGGTGTGGAGGAAGGTGCCGCCGATGTCCGGCACTGCCTCCCGCTTCCCGGCCGCCCCGAATTGCTGCGGCATCGGCATCGCCATCTGCCCGGGCGCCGGGCGCGTCGAGGGGTCGCTGTCCATGAGGCTGGTCTTGGGCGCGTCCAGCAGCTTGACGATGACCGGCAGCGGGCGTCCATTCGTGGTGGAGGGGCTGTAGAGCTTCTCGTAGGGCGACTCGCCGGCGGCGGTGGTGAACTCCACCGTGGAGTAGCCGAGCGCCTTCAGGGTGGCCATGGCGCGGTCCACGTGCGTGTAGGAGAGGTCGTAGACGACGTGCCCCAGCTCCTCGTGCCCCATGGTCCGAACCGCGGCCGGGGCATTCGGGTCGCCGGTAGGAGCGCCGGGCTGCCCCGGAACGCCCGGCGGCATGCCCGGAACGCCCGGCGGCGCGGCCCCTGCCGGCGGAGCGGCAGTGGTCGCGGTGGCTACCAGCTGCCGCAGCGATTCCTCGACGGCAGGTAGGTCGGGATTCGGTACCACGACGTCCTTGCCGAGCTCGCGCGCGTAGAGGTGCAGGTCGTACCCGCCGGCCACACCCGGAATCGCGGCCAGCTCTACGGTCCGCCGTCCTCCGTCGACGGCACGGCTGAAGGCACGCTCCAGCACCACCCCCGGGACGCCGCGCGTCTTCCAGTCGGCCTCGCTCCCGGCCTCGGTGTAGTCGCGGGAGAGGAGGAGAGAGAGCGCGGCGCTGTTCAGGACGCGCCTGACCTGGCCCAGCGAGAGCGCCGGCGCGGAGATCACGCGGTGCGAGCTCGCCGGATCAGCGGGGGGCGGCGGCGGCACCTGGGCCGAGAGGACGGCGCTGGCCAGCAGCGCCGCCAGCGGCGCGCGTGCCCTCACGAGCCGGTCTCCGCGGCCTGCTGGGCGGCGGCGCCGCGGGCCAGCTCGACGCGCAGCCGGTGCGACAGCGTCTTGATGACCGCCAGCGAGGCCTCGTAGTGGTGGGCCAGGATCTCGTGGAAGTCGCGTTGCCGGATCTCCAGCAGGAGGCAGTCGGTCGCGGCCGTCGCGGTGGCCGACCGGGGCTCGCCGTCGAGGAGGCTCATCTCCCCGAAGTACTCGCGCTGCCGGAGCGTGCTGACGACGCGGCCGCGTAGCGTGATGGACACGTCTCCCTCCACGATCACGTAAAGGCGGTCGCCGAAGTCTCCCTCGGCGAAGATCCGTTCACCGCCGCTGTAGACCACCGACTGGCTGATGCTGGCGATGCGCGCCAGCTCGTCCGCCGGCATCCGCGCGAAGAGCGGCACCTCGCGCAGCATCAGGATCCGCTCGACCGTGATCACGCGACGCTCGCCGCGGACGTGCCGTCCGCTCCCGAGAGCCTGGCCGCCAGGGCTCGCACTTCCGGGGCCGCGTCGTCACGCAGGCGGCCGCAGGCGCTGGCCAGCTCGGCCTGGTCGCCCAGCCGCGACAGCGCGTCGAGCGCCGTCTCGCGCACGTGCGCGCTGGGGTGTGAGAGCGACTCGCGGATCGAGGGCAGCATCTCGCGCAGCTCCCGCTGCCCGACCGTGTAGACGGCGCCGGCCAGCACCCACTCCGAGCTCTTGGGATCGAGCAGCGGCGCCAGCACGCCGGGGGCCTCGGTCTCGGAGACCTGGCCGCGCTCCGAGGGCTCCAGCAGGTCGAGCATCTCCTTCTTGAGCGGCCCGCCCAGCACGTTGTCGAGCACCTCGACCGCCTCGGCGCGCTTCTCGGGAGACCCGGCGGTGAGCGCCCAGAAGAGCGCCTCCGGCTCGACCGAGGTCGCCAGCAGGCTGACCAGCATGAGTGCATTGTGCACGAGCGAGTCCCGCTCCTCCCCCAGCGCCTGCGCCAGGAGCTCGACGTCGCGGGCTCGCCCCAGGCTGCGGATGGTGGCGGCGCGCTCGCGCGCGGCCGCCACCTGGCGGAACGCGGCCGCGGTGATCTCCGCCCGCCGTTCCCGGGCCTCGCCGCGGGCGCGCACCAGGTCGCAGTACGACGCGATGATCCGCGCTCGCAGCCGCAGGCCGGGCGCGTCCAGCGAGGCGGCCAGCAGCCCCAGCGCGCGGGGATGGCGGGTGCGCGCCAGGACGCGCGGCAGCGCCAGCAGCTCGTCGCGCGATGTCTGCGCGCGCGCCCGCTCGGGGAAGTCGAGGAAGTGGTCGAGGACCCCTTCGCCGAGCGCCGCCAGCGCGTCGGAGGCGGCCGCCGAGAGGCCGGGCTGGGTGAGCTGTCGCAGCAGCCGCGGCGTGAGGCTGGGGTCGGGCGACTTGGCGCAGGCCTGCAGCGCCGCCAGCCGCACCGCGGTGCTTCCGTCGTCGAGCAGGTCGCCGAGCACCTTGGCCAGGCCGCCCATCGGCAGCCGGCTCAGCGCGCGCGCCGCCGCCGCCTTGGCCAGGGCGTCGTCCTCCTCCAGCATCAGCTTCAGCGCGAAGCAGGCGTCGACGTGGGCGTCCAGGTCGCCGATCGCCACCAGCGTCACGATCGCCGCCGCGCGCACCTCGTTGTCCTCTCCGTGGAGGTGCGGGCGGATCAGCTCGGAAGCCCCGGCGCCGGCCCGCACCGCCAGCGCCTCGACCGCCGCCCGGCGGACGCCGCCGTTCCCGTCGGCCACCGCCCGGGAGATCGCCGGCACGTCGCGGGCGTCTCCGTGCTCGCGCAGGTAGTCGAGCGCGGCCACCTTCAGCTCGGGGTGCTCGCGCGACAGCAGCAGTCGGTAATCGTCGCTCCAGTCGACGCCGGGGATGCTGGGCAGCACGCCCAGCATGTAGAGCGCCTCCAAGTCGCCCGCCTCGCGCAGCCGCTGCCGGACGCCGGTGGCCAGCGCGCGGTCCCCCCACACCATCGCCTCCTCCTCGACGTCCAGGCGGCGCTCACCGAGCGAGGTGAGGAGGCCCCCCACGTAGGAGCGGTGAGCCAGCACCGCGGCCACCAGCCAGGCGGCGGCTCCGCCGGTGACCAGCAGCGCCAGCCCGGCGCGGTCGAGGCGCCCCACCAGCGCGATCAGGACGGTGGCGGTGGTGATCGCCACCAGCGGCCGCACGAAGCCCTCGACCAGCGTGCGTGCCTGGCTGCGGGATTGCCGGCTGACGCCCAGGTAGAGGAGCTGCACCGCGGCGGCGTTCAGCGTGAACTCCAGCACCGGCTCGGCCAGCTTGGCGGCCACCGCCCAGCCGAAGCTGCCGGTGAGCGCCGCCCCGATCGAGAGCACGAAGAGCGCCGCCGGCGCCGCCGCCGAGGCCGCCAGCACCCCGCGGTGGCGGAGGAGCTGGTGCACCACGAAGAGCTGCACCACCAGCGTCCCGAGGCCGGCCAGCGAGGTGAAGCCGCCCAGGAAGCCGGCCAGCGCCGGGCCCTGGTAGCGGGCGCGCGCCGCCGACAGGAAGAGGTAGTCGGTCACCAGCAGCGTCACCGCGCTGGCCGACGTCAGCAGCGCCAGGTTGCGCAGGTGCGGCAGGGCCAGGAGGCGCCGCTGGTTGCGCAGCGCCGCGGCCGCGCCGGGCGCGCGCACGGTGCGTCCCTCGTCGACGCGCAGCGCCGTCTTGCCGCCGCGCGCGATGACCGCGGCGAAGGCGATCACCAGCAGCGTCACCAGGATCAGGAGGTTCTCGGTGCCGGCCCGGGCGGAGAGGCGCGAGGCGGCCGCTCCGGCCGCGATGCAGGCCGCGGTCCCGGCGATCCCGACGTAGACGTAGAGGCGCTTGGCCTCGCGCGGGTCGAAGACCAGCGCCGCATACGACCAGAAGAGGATCGGCGGCAGCTTCACGATGAGCTCGCCGAGGAGGTAAGCCGCCACCGAGGCCTCGCGTGAGCCGGCCGCCAGCGCGATGCGCACCAGCACCGTGCACACCGCCAGGACGACGCAGATGACGACCAGCGTCCGGCGCATCGGGAGCCGGGCCGAGAGGACGCCCACGCCGAGCGAGGCGAGCAGCACGGTGGCTGCGGCCGCCGCGTAAAGGACGGTCAGCCCGGAGGCGTCGAAGCGGGTCAGGAAGAGCGCGCTGCCGGCGGTCCGGGCCACCACCGCCGCGGCCACCGCGAAGGCGAACGCCGCCATCGCGTAGAACAGCTTGGGACGCTCCTCCGCCGCGACTGCGGGAAACAGCGAGGAACGCATCACGATTGCCGGATTCTAGTGACGCTGGCGGCGGCGCTCTACGACAACATCACCTGCTGCCGCCGACCGTGATGCTCGGGCTGTTGGCCGCTTCCTTCCTGGGGTACTTCGTCCGGACATAGTCGTCGACCAGCGCCTGGAAAGCGGCCGAGAGCTCGTCGTAATTGCCCTTCAGCGTCGTGAATTTCTGGCCGTCGATGTAGACGGGGCAGCTCGGCGCCTCGCCGGTGCCGGGGAGGCTGATGCCGATCGAGGCCGCCTTGGACTCGCCGGGCCCGTTCACCACGCAGCCCATGACCGCCAGCGTCATCGACTCCACGCCGTCGTAGGTGACCTTCCACTCCGGCATCTTTTCGCGGATGTAATCCTGGATCCGCTCGGCCAGCTGCTGGAAGGTGGTCGAGGTGGTGCGCCCGCAGCCGGGACAGGCGGTGACCGCCGGCGCGAACTGCCGGATGCCCAGCGACTGCAGGAGCTCGCAGGCGGCGTAGACCTCCTCGCGCCGGTCGCCGCCGGGGCGCGGGGTGAGCGAGACCCGGATCGTGTCGCCGATCCCCTGGTGCAGCAGCACGCCCATCGAGGCCGCCGACCAGACGGTGCCCTTGATGCCCATCCCCGCCTCGGTGAGCCCCAGGTGCAGCGGCTGATCGGTGCGGCGCGCCAGCTCGCGGTAGACCGCGATCAGGTCGAGCGGCCGCGAGACCTTGCAGGAGATGATGATCTGCTCCTTGGCGAGGCCGCACTGCAGGGCCAGCTCGGTCGACTGCAGCGCCGAGAGCACCATGCACTCGTTGATGATCTCCTCGCTGGTCAGGCCCAGGTCGCGGTCGGTGTTCTCCTGCATCTTGGCCATGACCAGCTCCTGGTTCAGGGAGCCGCCGTTGACGCCGATGCGCACCGGCTTGCCGTGCTCGCGGGCGACCTTGCAGATCGTGGCGAACTGCTCGTCGCGCCGCCGGCCGGTGCCGACGTTGCCGGGGTTGATGCGGTACTTGTCGAGCGCGGTGGCGCAGGCCGGGTACTGGGTCAGCAGGACGTGGCCGTTGTAGTGGAAGTCGCCGATCAGCGGCGCGTCGCAGCCGGCGTCGAGCAGGCGCCGCTTGATCTCCGGCACCGCGGCCGCCGCCTCGGGCAGGTTCACGGTGATGCGCACCAGCTCCGAGCCGGCCTCGGCCAGCTCCTTGCACTGCTTGAACGTGGAGGCCACGTCGGCGGTGTCGGTGTTCGCCATCGACTGCACCACCACCGGGGCGCCCCCCCCGACCTTGACCTTCCCGACCATCACCCCGACCGTCTGGTGCCGGCCCCCCGAGCTCGTCATGCAGGGAATCTAGCAAACCGTGCGTAACATCGGCCTCCGTGCGCCGGCTGGGACTCGGTCTGCTGCTGCTCGCCTCGACCCTCGGCTGCTCGATTGCCGAGGAGGATGCCGGCACGCCGGCCGGAGCCGGCTGCCTGCGCATCGACGGGAGCTACGCGTTCCAGTACGACGAGGGGGCCTGCGGGCGCTCAGGTGCGAGCGACGCCGCCACGGTGGTCGTCACCCAGGTCGGCTGCCGCTTCAACGCGGTGCTGCCCGGCTACGCGCTCCTGGACGGGACCGTCAACGGCTCGACGCTGCTCTTCGCCGTGACCTACCTGACCAGCGGCGGCAGCGGCTGCGGGAACGTCTCGCTCTCCGGCAGCGGCACCATCACCTTCGAGGGAGGCCGCACGACGCTGCGCGGCGTCTACGGCTCCGGCGCGGCGGCCCCCGGCGGCTCCTGCGGCTGCCTGCCGGCCTCGGGGGCGGCCAGCTTCGTGCTTCGATAAACTGATCCTCCGATGCGGAAGCCGGTCACCTTCTGGCTCGCCGAGGAGGCGCTGGACGCGCTCCACAAGCTGGCCAAGGCCCGCGGCGCGATGCCGGAAGAGGTGCTCGAGCAGGAGCTGCGGAGGGCCGCCCAGGCGGACGGCCTCCTGCTGCACGACGGCGACGCCTTCCTCATCCTGGAGGCGGTCGACGAGATGCCGGCCATCGGGCCGGAAGGCCGGGGCAAGCTGGTGCGGCTGAAGGCGGTGGACGAGACGGGCGAGATGGACGTCGGCGAGATCTTCGTCACCGACGCGCCCGACAAGACCAAGGCGTGAGCGCCGGCGACGTCCTGATCGTGGACGACAACGCGGTGAACATCCGCGTGGTCGCCGAGATCCTGCAGGGGGCCGGCTACCGCGTGCGGGCGGCCACCAGCGGGCCGCGCGCGCTCGATGTGGTGCGGGCCGGCAGGCCGGAGCTGATCCTCCTCGACATCCAGATGCCCGAGATGGACGGTTTCCAGGTCTGCGAGCGGCTGAAGGGCGCGCCGGAGACGGCGCCGATCCCGGTCCTCTTCCTGAGCGGGCACGACGACGCGGCCGAGCGCGGAAGGGCGTTCGAGGTGGGCGCGGCCGACTACATGGCCAAGCCGGTGGAGCCGGCGGAGGTGCTGGCGCGGGTGAGCGCCCACCTCCAGGCCTCGCGGCTCTCGCGGGAGGTCGATCGGCTGCGCGAGGAGCTGCGCCAGCTCCGCGCCCGCGTGGCCGCCTGCCCCGACTGCGGCCGTTGAGGCGAGCCCTCCTCTACGGCGTCCTGGCCCTCCTGGCGGTCTGGAGCGTCGTCTGGGCGCTCCAGGTCTGGTACCTGGGCTGGGTGCTCTGGTACCGCTGGCAGGACCCGCGGCAGACGGCGTTCATGCGGGCCCGGCTCGGCGAGCTGCGCGAGGAGCGCGCCGACGCGCGCCTCGACTACCGACGGGTGCCCTACGCGCGCATCGCCAGGAGCCTCAAGCGCGCCATCGTGGTCGCCGAGGACGCGCACTTCGTGGAGCACGAGGGCTTCGACTGGGAAGGCATCCAGCGGGCGATGCAGAAGAACCGCCGGAAGGGGCGGGTGGTCGCCGGCGGCTCCACCATCAGCCAGCAGCTCTCCAAGAACCTCTTCCTCTCGACGCGCCGCAGCTACCTGCGCAAGGCGCAGGAGGCGGCCATCACGGTCATGGTGGAGACGCTTCTCAGCAAGGAACGCATCCTGGAGCTCTACCTGAACGTCATCGAATGGGGGGACGGGGTCTTCGGCGCCGAGGCCGCCGCGCACCGCTACTTCGGCGTACCCGCCTCGGCGCTCTCGGCCTCGCAGGCGGCGCTCCTCGCGGCCATGGTGCCGAACCCGCGCTACTACGAGAGGAACCTCGGCAACGGGCGGCTACGGCGCCGCGCCAGCGTCATCCTGCGCGGCATGGGGGAGGCGGAGCTGCCGGAGGCTCAGAAGCCGCGCAAGGCCGAGCGCGCCGCCAGGTAGCCGCACATGCCGTGCACGCCGCCGCCCGGCGGCGTGGAGGAGGAGCAGAGGTAGACGCCGGGCAGCGGCGTGGAGTACGGGTCCCAGCGGAGGACCGGCCGGCCGAAGAGCTGCGTGAAGCTCTGAGCTCCGCCGTTGATGTCGCCGCCGACGTAGTTCGCGTCGTAGGCCTCCATGTCGGCCGGCGAGCGGCGGGAGATCGCCAGGATGCGGTCCCGGAAGCCGGGGGCGAAGCGCTCGACCTGCGAGAGGATCCGCTCGGTCACGTCGACGGCGCAGCCGTTGGGGACGTGGCAGTAGGCCCAGAGGACCTGCTTGCCTTCGGGCGCGCGCGAGGGGTCGAAGAGCGTCGGCTGGGCGACCAGCACGAACGGCCGCTCGGCGACCCGTCCCTCCCAGGCGTCCGATTCGCTGCGGGCGATCTCCGGCAGCGTCCCGCCGAGGTGCACGGTGGCCGAGAGCGCGCAGGCGGGCGCCTTCCAGGGCACCGGCCCGTCGAGCGCGAGGTCCAGCTTGAAGACGCCCGGTCCGTAGCGGTAGCGCTCCAGGCCGGCTCGGTAGCGGCCGCGCAGCTTGTCGCCGGCGATCGCCAGGAGCTGCCGCGGGGTGACGTCGAGGAGCACCGCCCTGGCGGGCGGGAGCTCGTCGAGGCTGGCCACCCGCGCGCCGGTCACCAGCTCCCCGCCGCTCTTCGTGAAGCGCGCCACCAGCGCGTCGGCGATCGCCTGCGCGCCGCCGCGGGCCATCGGCCAGCCCAGCGCGTGCCCGGTCATGCCCATGACCAGCCCGAAGGACGCGGTGAACGCCTTCTCCAGGGGCAGGATCGAGTGCGCCGCCAAGCCGCCGAAGAGCGCGCGGGCGTGCGGCGCCGTGAAGCGCGACTCCGCCAGCGCGATCGCCGACGGGAACCCCGAGAGCCCGAAGCGCAGCATCTTGAAGGGGTGTCGCGGGAAGCGCAGCGGCGGGGCGAGGAGCGCCGGCGCCAGGAGCTCCCAGTCGGCGGCCAGGGGTCCGAAGAGCCTCTGCCAGGCGGTGCCGTCGGGCCCCAGGCGCCCGGCGGTCGCGGCCACGTCCCGGTGGAACTCGGCGGCGCTGCCGTCGTCCAGCGGGTGGGTGACCACCAGCGGGGAATGGACCCACTCGACCTCGGTCGACGGGTCGAGCGCCAGCGCGCGGAAGAACGGAGAGCCGATGGCCAGCGGCTGGATCGACGAGCAGATGTCGTGCCTGAAGCCGGGGAGCGTGACCTCCGCGGTGCGCGAGCCTCCCCCCGGGGTCGCGCTCGCCTCCAGCAGCAGGACCGAGCGTCCCGCCGCCGAGAGCGTGAGGGCCGCCGCCAGGCCGTTTGGGCCCGCGCCGACGACCACCACGTCGTAGGCGCGCCGCGCGACGCGCTCGCGCCAGTCGCTCACGCCGGGATTATCGGCGCCTAGCCACTAGTGGCCTGTTAACGAGGAAACGAAAGCGTCGTTCGGAGCACCACGGGCCGAGATGCTAGGCGCCGCACCGTGCGCCAACCCGAGCGGTTGCGGAGGTGCGGCAACACCGCAGATCAGCCCGTGCTGCCCGAACCCGAAGGGCGCCAGGCGGTTGCGGGGCGCATACGGCGTTGGTCGTCGCACGCGGCCACTCGGGCCAGCGTTGCTCCTCCCGCCTTGTCTGCGCCCCACAAGCGCCAGGCGCGCCGCTCTCGTTTCCTCGTTAACAGGCCACTAGAATCGTGCGAGACCGCATTGGACGAACCCGGCACCCTCATCGAGGGAAAGTACGAGGTCCTCGAGAAGCTCCGCGAGGGCGGGATGGGCGCGGTGTACAAGGTCCACCACCGCCTCCTCGACCAGGTCCGCGTCATCAAGGTGCTCAAGCCGGACTTCGTGGCCAGCGACGAGATGCGGCACCGCTTCCTGGCCGAGGCCAAGACGGCGACCCGCCTCAAGCACCCGAACATCGCGGCCGTCTACGACTTCGACATCGACAAGACGGGCCGGGCCTTCATCGTCATGGAGTACATCGACGGCCTGACGCTGAAGGAGATCCTCAAGGCGCAGGGCACGCCCGAGCTCTCGGTCACGCTGGAGGCCGCGCGCCAGACACTGCTGGCGCTCGGCTACCTGCACAAGCGGAAGGTCGTGCACCGCGACGTCGCGGCCGACAACATCATGCTGACGAGCGACGAGGCCGGGCACCCGCGCGTCAAGCTGATCGACCTCGGCATCGCCAAGCAGGTGGACAAGGGGCCGGGCATCACCGCGGCGGGCATGTTCGTGGGGAAGCTGTCCTACGCCTCGCCGGAGCTCCTGGGGGCGCTGGCCCCCGGCGAGAAGCTGGACGGCAGGAGCGACCTCTATTCGCTCGGCGTCGTCCTCTACGAGCTGCTCACCGGTGTCCGGCCCTTCACCGGCGAGAGCGCGGCCGGCTTCGTGCAGGCGCACCTGGAGCATGGGCCTCTCCCCTTCGCGCAGTCCGATCCGCTGGGCCGCGTCCCCGAGGACGTCCGGAAGCTGGTGCGAAGGGCTCTGGAGCGCAGGCGCGTCGACCGCTACCCGTCGGCCGAGGACATGGCGACCGCCGTCGCCGAGCTGCAGCGCAGGCACGCCCTCCCGGGGGCGGACGAGAAGACGATCCCCCACTTCGCCGAGCATCTCGAGAAACCACCACCCGCGGAACCCGCCCCGCCAGCCGAGGCGGCGCCGCTGCAGGCCGCGACCGAGACGGGGCCCGCCCCGATCCTGCCGCCGGCCGGCGCCCCGAAGAGCCGGCGCTCCTGGCTCCTCGCCGCCGGGCTCGGTGCCTTGGCGGTCCTGGCGCTCCTCCTCGGACGAGCGCTGCTGGTGAGTCCGAAGGAAGAGCCGATCGCTCCGCCGACCGCGCAGCCCGCACCGACCGCCGCTGCCGTCGCGACGCCACTCCTCCAGCCCACCGAGCCGCCTCCGACGCCCGCCGAGCCCACCCCCGCTCCGACGCTGGAGCCGACCGCGGCGCCTACTTCCGTCCCGGCCGCGGTCGCGGAGCCGACCGAGGCGGCGACGGCGACGAAGTCCCCTCGTCCGGCGCCCACGCGGGCTCGGCCGCGCCCGACGCGGGCGGCTCCGTCCCCGAGCCCGACTCCGCTTCCGACGCGGGCCGAGCCGACACCGCCGCGGCCGGGCCCGGCGAAGCCGTCCCCGGCCGATGAGGCCGCCATCCGCGAGTCGGTGATGACCTACGCGCGCGCCTTCGCCGCGCTGCACTCGCAGCGGCGCGAGCTGGACATCGTCTCGATCGAGGTGACCGGCGCCACGGCCCTGGTGCGCTGCCTCGACCGCCCCGGTCCGGCCGCCGGCGGGAGCGGAGCGGGACCTCGACCCACGACGGTGCGCCTCCAGAAGCGCGGCGAATCCTGGAGCGTCACCGGCACCGGTCGATGAAAATGGGCGCATGACGAAGCGCTCGGGAACCCTCGTCGCCGTTGTCGCCACCCTCGCCGTCGTCGCTGCGTCCGCCGCCACCAACAAGCCTCCGCTGCATGGCAAGAAATGGATGGCGGTCACCGGCAAGCCGCTGGCGGCGACGGCCGGCGCGATGGTCTTCCAGAAGGGGGGCAACGCGGTGGACGCGGCCTGCGCGATGCTCGCCGCGGCCTGCACGATGTGGGACACGCTCTCCTGGGGAGGGGAGACCCAGGCGCTGATCTTCGACCCGCGGGCGGGGAAGGTCGTCGGCATCAACGCGCTCGGGGTCGCGCCTACCGGCGCCACCCCCGAGTTCTATCGCGGCAAGGACATGTCCTACCCGCCGGAGTACGGGCCGTTGTCCGCGGTCACGCCGGGCACGCCGGGCGGCCTGCTGGTGATGCTGGCCGAGTACGGGAGGCTCTCGCTGGCCGACGTGCTGGCGCCGGCGATCGAAATGGCCGACGGCTATCCGATCGAGGAGCAGCTGGTCGGCACGATCGCCCGGCAGCGCGACTGGCTGATGAAGTGGCCCGAGGCGCGGCGGGTGATGCTGCCGCACGCCGACCGCCCGGCCATCGCCGGCGAGCTCTTCCGGCAGCCGGACCTGGCGGCCACGCTGCGCAAGCTGGTGGAGGCCGAGAAGAAGGCGCTCTCGGCCAAGAAGAGCCGCAAGGACGCGATCCTGGCCGCCTACGAGCGCTTCTACCGCGGCGACATCGCCCAGGAGTACGTGCGCGGCTCGCGCGAGATCGGCGGCCTTCACACCGCCGAGGACCTGGCGCGCTGGCAGGTGCACGTCGAGGAGCCGGTCAAGACGAGCTACAAGGGGATCGACGTCTACAAGCTCGACTTCTGGACGCAGGGGCCGGCGATGCTGCAGGCGCTCAACATGCTGGAGCCGATGGACCTCAAGGCCATGGGCTACGACAGCGCGCGCTACCTGCACGCGCTCTACCAGGTGATGAGCCTGGCCTTCGCCGACCGCGACTTCTACTACGGGGACACCTACCTGCCGCCCGAGGAGCCGCGCCGCGGCCTGCTGTCGAAGGAGTACGCGGCGGCCCGTGCGGCGAAAATCGATTGGAGCCGCAACGATCCGGCGATCAAGCCGGGCGATCCCTATCCCTTCGAGGGGAAGACGAACCCCTACCTCGACCTGCTCGAGAAGTGGACGCCGGTCCCCGCCAAGCGCTCGACCGCGGCCCCGCAAGACGCCCGCTCGTCGCGTGGGGTCGCCGAAGACTTGGCGGAGGCGATCTCCGCGGCGGCGTCAGGCGCCGCATCAACGTTCGACCAGTCATTCCGGGCGGGAACGACGTCGGTGATCGCCGCCGACGCCGAGGGCTGGGTGGTGTCGGTGACGCCCAGCGGCGGCTGGGTGCCGGCGCCGATCGCCGGCAAGACCGGCATCGGCATGAGCCAGCGGATGCAGAGCTTCGTGCTGGACGCCTCCGAGGGGCCGTTCAACGTGCTGGAGCCCGGCAAGCGTCCCAGGGTGACCCTCACGCCGACGATGGCGCTCAAGGACGGCAAGCCCTATCTCGCGTTCGCGGTGCAGGGGGGCGACACCCAGGACCAGAACCTCCTGCAGTTCTTCCTGAACGTCGTGGAGTTCGGGATGTCGCCCCAGGAGGCGGTCGAGGCCGCCAACATCAACAGCGAGCAGATGCGCAGCTCCTTCGGCGCGCACCAGTCGCGCCCCGGAGCGATGGTGGTGCACGAGTCGCTGCCGCCCTGGGTGCGGCGCGAGCTGACCAAGATGGGCTACCGCCTGACCATCGAGCGGAAGACGTCGGGGCCGATCAACGCGATCCTGATCGACCGCGCGCACGGCACGCTCTGGGGAGCCTCCAGCGACCACGGCGAGGACTACGGAATCGGCTGGTGATGGCGAAGGGTGCCGTGAACCGCGCGCTCGTCCTTGCCGCTGTCGCCGCCCTCGCCGCCGCGTCGCCGTGTGCCGCCGATCCGGTGCCGTTCACCATGATCACCATCAAGGGGAGCAGCCGCGGCGACGGGCCGGCGGTCAGCTACCGCGCCTACCAGCGCTTTGGGAACCGGGTGCGCATCGTCTGCCAGGAGCCCTGCACGCTCTCCCAGGCGCTCATCGACGCCACCTACGACGGCTTCGCGGCCGTGCGGCCGGAGCTGGTCACGCTCTTCGGCCCGGACATCATGTCTGCCTTCCCGACCTACGACATCCACCTGAACGGCGACTCCTGGTGCGGCCCCTACACGCCCAACCTCACCGGCGACGCCTCCACCTACCCGAGCTACGCCGGCCAGACCGGCGTGGTGAGCTGCTTCTGGGACGTGGAGAAGACGAACCGCGCGCTCCCGTTCACACCGGAGAACGCGATCAAGCGCGAGGACCAGCTCGTGCGCGTGCACGAGTACGGGCACGGCCTCTTCTTCGGCCGCCACCTCTACTCGTACGAGGACTTCGTGAAGTCGTTCTCCTTCAAGATCGCCGGCCTCAACGGCCGGCGCATCGAGGACCCCTGCGACGTCTTCCAGATCCCGAGCGGGCAGGGGCGGCTCCCCTACACGCTCTGCCGCGCCGGCGGTTTCCGCTGGGAGCACCTGGCGCCGGCGATGCAGGCGCTGGAGCTGATCTACAACCAGGGGCGCGGTACGGCCAGCTCTTTTTCGTCGAGCCCGTTCCAGCCGCGGACTTCTGCGGGACAGCTCCGGCGCGCGCTGGCCGACGTCATCGGGCGCGACACCGGCGACGCGTTCACCGGCGCCTACCTGTCCGCCGCCCAGTCGGGCGGAGAGCCGCTGCTGCGGCCGGCCGGCGGGCTGGTGCGCACCGGCGGCGGCTTCCTGACGCTGACGCTGCCGCCGGCGGCGGTCGCCTCCGACACCCGGCTGGCGCTGGAGGCCGTGCCGACGCTCTTCTCGGCCGGCCTCCCCTACGTCGACTTCGCCCACATCGTCTCCTTCACGCCGGCGATCACGCTGGGCAAGCCGGCCACCCTGGCGCTCCGCTACGAGCCGGGGGGGTTCCCCAACGCGAACACCCGCGAGGGGACGCTGCGCCTCTACCAGTACAACGGCAGCTCCTGGTCGCCGGTGCCCGGCAGCACGGTGGACGTCGTGAACCGCGTGGTCGGCGCGCCGGTGACGGCGCTCGGCGTCTTCGGCATCTCCGGTCCCACCGATCCGTCCCCCGAGAAGGCGGCGCGGGTGATCGCCACCGTGGCCTCCAACCCCGGACAGAACGGTTCCTACTTCCGCACCGAGACGCAGATCCACAACGCCAGCACCAGCGGCGGGGCCAGCGGCAAGCTGGTCTTCCACCCGCGCGAGCAGCCGGCGCGCGCCGACGACCCGTCCTACTCCTACAGCCTCAGCTTCCGGCAGACGTTGCGCCTGGCCGACCTGCTGGTCTCGCTGGGCAGCTCCGGCAACGGCTCCGTGGACGTGGTGCCCTCCTCGGGGCCGGTCCCGGTGGTGCTGACGCGCGTCTTCAACGACCTGGGCGCCGCCGGCACGTTCGGCGTCGGCGTGGACGCGCTGCCGCCCGACGCGGCGCTGCGGACCGGCGAGCGCGGCGTCCTGCTGGCGCCCCCCGACACCTCGCAGCGCATCAACGTCGGCGTGCGCTCGCTCTCCGAGGGAGCGACGGTGACGTTCACGGTGAAGAGCGCCTCCGGCCAGCAGCTCAAGTCCCTGTCGCGCACCTACCAGGCGTCGTACTTCGAGCAGCGTTCGCTCTCCGAGGTGCTGAACGGCTTCGATTTCAGCGGCAACGAGAGCCTCTCGGTGACGGTCACCGCCGGGGCGGCGATCGTCTACGGAGCGGTGGGGGACAACCGCACCAGCGACCCCAGCCTGCAGATCGCGCGGCCGCTGACGCGCCCCGGGCGCGGCGCCGGGGAGCTGCTCACGCTTCCGACGATCGCCTCGCTCCCCGGCCAGTTCGGCTCCTTCTTCCGCACCACCGCGCAGCTTCACAACCCCACCGACGCGACGCTGGCCGGCAGGCTCGTCTTTCACGTGGCCGGCACGCCGGCCACGCCCGGCGACCCGTCCCTGCCCTACTCGCTGGCGCCCGGCCGCACGGTCTCCTACGACGACCTCCTCCCGGCGATGGGGCAGGCCGGCTCCGGCAGCGTGGACGTGGTGCCCTCGGCCGGCGCCGCGCCCTATACCGTGGTGCGCGTCTTCAACGACGGCGCCAGCGGGCGCGCCGGCCTCAGCTACGAGGCGCAGTCGTACTGGGACGCGCTCCAGCCCGGCGACCGCGGCATCGTGCTGGTCCCGGCGAGCCTCAGCGCGGCGCGCCTCAACATCGGGGTGCGCACGCTGGGGCGCGCCGTCCAGGCGACGGTGCAGGTCTTCTCCGCCTCCGGCCAGAGGCGCCTGCAGCTCCAGAAGGACTGGCCGGCCGACTTCTTCGAGCAGCGCTCGGCGCAGGACTTCCTGGACGGCAACGCGCTGACCGGCGGCGAGTCGATCGAGGTCTGGCTGGAGGGGGGCTCGCTCTTCGTCTACGGGGCGGTGGGCGACAACGTCACCAACGACCCGACCCTGCAGCTCGCCGGCCACAACACGCTCTGACGCGACCACCCCTTGACATTTAGTTTCCTTGGAACTAATTTCCAGGGTGATGAAAACGCCGCGCGTCACGCCGTCCCGGGTCGGCACCGTCTCCGCCGAGATCCGCCAGGCACGGCCGTTCGACAGCCTCCCCCGCGAGGTGACGGTCACCCTGCTCCGCACCAGCGACGTGCTGCGCCACGCGATCGAGAGCGCACTGCGTCCGTGGGGCGCCTCGCCGGAGCAGTACAACGTGCTGCGGATCCTGCGCGGCGCCGGAGACGAAGGGCTGCCCACCCTGGAGATCGCCGAGCGGATGCTGGCGCGCAGCCCGAACATCACCCGGCTCGTCGACAAGATGGTCGAGAAGGGGCTGGCCGAGCGGCGGGCGGTGCCGGGCGACCGCCGGGTGGTGCGGGTGGCCGCGACCGCGGAAGCGCGCGCGCTGCTGGCGGAGCTGGACCGGGCGATCGACACCACCCTGGGCAAGCTCGACAGCCTGCCCTCCGAAAAGCTTAAGAGCCTGGTGGTCCTGCTGGACGCGGTGCGCGAGAGGCTGGCAGTGCCCACGGTCCGGGAGTCGTACTCCAGGAAAACGATGTCGACTCGAAAGGAGATTCCTAATGGCTGACAAGAAGATCATCGCCGTGGTCGGCGCCACCGGCGCCCAGGGCGGCGGCGTGGTACGCGCGATCCTGAACGACCCCGACGGCGGCTTCGCCGCCAGGGCGATCACCCGCGACGTGAATTCCGAGAAGGCGCGCGAGCTGGCGCGGCTGGGCGCCGAGGTCGTGGCCGCCGACGTCTACGATCCGGCGGCCCTCAGACGCGCGTTCCAGGGCGCCTACGGCGCCTACTGCGTCACGTTCTACTGGGCGCACTTCTCCCCCGAGAGGGAGATGGAGGAGGCCCAGGCGCTGGCGACCGCGGCCAAGGAGGCCGGCGTGCAGCATGCGATCTGGTCGACGCTCGAGGACACGCGCAAGTGGGTGCCTCTCGAGGATGACCGCATGCCCACGCTGATGGAGAAGTACAAGGTCCCGCACTTCGACAGCAAGGGGGGCTCGGATCACTTCTTCGCCGACCTGGGCGTGCCGACCACCTACCTGCTCACGTCCTTCTACTGGGACAACTTCATCTACTTCGGCTCGGGCCCGAAGCCGGGACCCGACGGGACGCTCGCGATCACGATGCCGATGGACGGCGCCAAGCTCCCCGGCATCGCCGCCGAGGACATCGGCGCCTGCGCCTACGGCGTCTTCAAGAGGCCCGAGCTCATCGGGAAGACGGTGGGGATCGCCGGCGAGATGCTCACCGGCGCGGAGATGGCGGCCAAGCTGACCAGGGCGCTGGGGCGCGAGGTCCGCTACAACGCGGTGTCGCCGGAGGCGTATCGGAGCTTCGGGTTCCCGGGCGCCGAGGACCTCGGCAACATGTTCCAGTTCAAGCGCGACTTCAACGCCGACTTCACAAGAGCGCGGGACATCGCCTTCGCCAGGCAGCTGCATCCCGGGCTGCAGAGCTTCGACGAATGGCTGTCGAAGTACGCGTCGCGGATCCCTCTGGAGTAGACAGGCCGATCAGGCGCATCCACCGGGAAGGGGTTCGGGGGAACCCTAACCAGGGTTCCCCCGACTGTGCCTAGTTGCCGAAGGTGACCCGGAAGCGCGGTCCGTAGCGCGGCACCTCGACGTCGCGGCCGGAGATGACGGTCTTCATCCTCTCGAGGACGTCGAGCGTCTGATCCCATTCACTGAAGCTGCGGCTGTAGACACGCGCCGTGCGGACGCGCTCGTTCACCCAGCGGGCGGTTTCGTCGAGGCTCACGACGTCGGCGCGGATGTCCCAGGGCGACGCCAGGTAGCGGTCGACGCGAACGTGGAACTGCGAGGCCTGCTGGGCGAATTCGCTGACCCGGCGCAGCATCCGGCGCTCGCGCCAGTCGCCGCGAGCGGCGTCGCGCGCGGCCTGGCGGGCGGCCTGCTGGGCCTGCTCGTCCAGGATCGCCGCCAGCCGGCGCATCGTCTCGAAGCGGCGGCCGCGCAGCCGCTCGTAGCCGTAGCCGCGGTCGCGGTCGTAATAGTTCGAGCGGGTGTCCCGGTCGTAGTCGCGCTGCTCGGTGTACTGCTCCCGCGGCTGCGGAGGCTGCGGGCGGTTGTCGTAGGTCTGTGCGGACGCGGCGCCCATCATCGCAACGGAGAAGCCGGCGACGGCGAGCGGTTTGACTAAGTTGCTGAGCATCTTCATGTTGACCTCCTCTGAGGTTGCCCCCGCACCGTAGCCGCAAGGCCCGTACCAGCCTCCCGTCCGCTCCGTGAGATGTGTGAGAATTTCCAATAACGGAGGTCACATGAGCACTTCGGATTCCAAGCAGATCGCGAACTATCTTCTGGCCACGGTCCAGTACGAGATGGGGCTGACCACCGGGGTCCTAAAGGCCGTGCCGGCGGACAAGCTCGACTACCGGCCCGACCCGGCCTCGAAGACCGCGCTGGGACTGCTGCGCCACATCACCCTGGAGGACGAGTGGCTGCTGAACGGGGTCGCCAGCGGTAGCTTCAGCGCACCGCCCGATGACGGGGACGGCTGCGGCATCCACTCGCCCACCGACGCGGCCGAGCGTTACCAGGAGCGCATCCCGGCGGCGATACAGCGGGTGGCCGCTCTCTCCAGCGAAGAGCTCGACCGCGAGGTCGACTTCCTCGGCCTCATGAAGATGCGGGTGGTGGACTTCCTCTCGCTGATGCTGCGCCACTCGGTCCATCACCGCGGGCAGCTCAGCACCTACCTGCGGCCCATGGGCGGCAAGGTGCCGGGCATCTACGGACCCAGCGCCGACACCAAGTAATCTCCGCGCGCATGTCCCAAGCGTCCCAGTCCCTGGAAGCGGCCGCTCCGGTCGCGCCCGACACGCGCCTGGTGATCGGCTCCGACGAGCACAAGCGCGTGCTCTGCCGCACCTTCGTCGAGACGCACGAGCCCTACCTGCCCGAGGAGATCGCCTGGCCGGAGCTCGACGACGAGAGCCTGGCGCGCCTCCACGCGCTGCCGGTCTGGGACGAGGCGGTGCGCACCGAGGCGGCCACGGCGGTGAAGGTACAGACGCTGGGAGAGCGCGAGCCCGACCCGCTGCTGCGGGAGGCGATCGCGCTGCAGGGCTACGAGGAGGGGCGCCACGCGGCGGTGCTGCGCCTGCTGACCGCGCGCTACCGCATCCCGGTGAGCGCGCACCCTCGACCCGAGGTCCCGAAGAACGCCACCTGGACGTTCCTGCGGACCGGCTACGGCGAGTGCCTCGACTCCTTCTTCGCGTTCGGGCTCTTCGCCATCGGCAAGCGTTCGCAGCTCTTCCCGCCGCCGATCATCGACCTCTTCGACGGCATCATGCAGGAGGAGGCGCGCCACATCCTCTTCATCGTGAACTGGGCCGCCTACCTGCGCGCCCGGCGGGCGCTGCCGCTGCGGCCGGCCTTCGACGCGCGGCGCGCCTGGAACATCGCCGCCCAGATCGTCGACCGCGCCAGGGGAGCGATGAACATGGGGAAGGCGTCCGGCGAGAAGCCCACGCAGGACGGCTTCACGATGAAGAGCCACGTCTCCTTCAGCGACAAGGTCGGGCCCCTCTCCGCCCGCTCGTTCCTGGAGCTCTGCCTGGCGGAGAACGCGCGGCGCCTGGCGCCCTACGACGGGCGCCTGCTGCGCCCGGGCATCGTGCCGCCGCTGGTGAAGCTGGCCCTCAAGGTCATCCCCTAGAGGGGCCGTCCCTCACTTCGGGCCGGCGGTGATGACGATCCAGGTCTTGCCGTCGCGCCGCTCGACCCGCACCGTGCCTTTCGCGGTGCCGAACGTGCCGGGCTCGGTGCGCTTGGCGCCCGGCAGACGGCGCTCGTAGAACGCCAGGACCTGCTCGAAGGACTCGGTGGTCTCGTAGACGGTCCGGGTGTAGTTGCGGCCGGGGCCGAGGCTGGTGGCGCCGCCGGCGGATTCGACACGCTTCGCGCCCGCCGGCACCGGAAAGTCTCCCGGCGGGACGCCCTTGGCGGCCGCTCCGGTGACCAGGACCATCAGCAGCAGCGCGGCCGCGCTCACCGGACGCCGATCGTCTCGACCAGGGCGACCTCATCCTCGCTCAGCGTGAAGTCGAGGGCGCCCAGGTCCTCGCGCATGTGCGCCGGGTCCGTCGTCCCGGTCAGCGGCAGCATCCCGATCTGGATGGCGAAGCGGAAGACGAGCTGCGCGATCGTCCTGCCGGTGGAGGCCGCCAGCCGACGCACGTCGGGATGATGGAGCTCGCCGGCGTTGGCGGTGAGCAGCGAGAAGCCCTGGTAGACGATGCCGTGCTCGCGGCAGAGCGCCCGCACGGCCTGGTCCCAGCCGGAGCGCGCGTAGCAGCGGTTCTGCACGAAAGCCGGGCGCACGCGCGCCAGCCCCAGCAGCTCCTCCAGCTGGTCGAGCGCCACGTTGCTGATGCCCAGGGAGCGCGTCTTGCCCTCGCCGGCCAGCTCCTCCATCGCGCGCCAGACCTCCACGTCGTAGCCGCCGAAGCCGTGGCGGGTAGAAGGGCCGTGCAGCACGTAGGAGTCGAGCTCTTCCACCCGGAGGTGCTCCAGCGAGCTGGCCAGGGACTGCCGCACCTGCACCCCCGGCGCCGCGTAGGGGTCGTAGGGAAGGCGGTGGTCCTGTCCGGCGCGGTGCGTGAACTTGGTCTGCAGGAAGAGCTCCTCGCGCCGCACCAGCCCGTCGTCGAGCGCGCCCTGCACCGCGCTGCCGACCGCGGCCTCCAGGTAGTGGCGCCGCTGGTTGGCGGTGTCGATGCCGCGGAAGCCCGCCTCGAGCGCGAGGCGGGTCAGCCGCTCGGTCTCGCCTTCCTTCCAGGCGGTGCCGTAGAGGAAGCTCGGGAGCGGGCGGCTACTTGACGTAGGGCACGGCGCCTTTGGTGACGGTGTCGACGCGGATGGCCGCCGGAGGCTCGAAGCCCTTGGCCCCCGCCGACGCGACGTGCTCGTCCTGCTCGACGCCGTCGCCGCTGACCCCGACCGCGCCGACCAGGGCGTTCCCCTTGTAGAGCGGCACGCCGCCGGGGAACTCGATGAGGCCGACGTCGGCGTTGGAGTTGCCGATGTTCCAGAGCGGCCCGCCCGGCTGGGTCAGCGCGCCCAGCGTGCGCGTCGTGAGCGCGTTCTCGTTGCTGGAGAAGGCCAGCGCAGTGAAGGCCTTCGACTTGGCGATGGCGACGCTGCCGACCCAGGCATCGGCCATGGAGCGGCGGCCCACGACCTTGCCGGAGCGGTCCACCACCATGATGTGCATGCGGGTCTTCTGCTTGGCGCCCGAGCCGTCGACGCGCAGGAGCGACTCCTCGAGCTTGGCGGCGGCCTCCGCCTGGTCCAGCACCTTGTTGACGTCGGCCGGGCTCAGCGTCCCCGCCTTCTGCGCCGGCGCTTTCTGTTCGGCGGGTGTCTTCGCATCGGCGGCCAGCAGAGGGGACGCGGCCAGCGCCGCCAGGACCGCGAGGGGGGCTGCTCCACGGAATCGTCTCGACATGGGCTCCTCCTTTGTGCGGGGCGGATGCTACCAGCGGCCCTGTGCATGATGGAGGCGTGAAACGCCTGCTCGGACCGTTGCTGTTCGCGGCGTTGCTGTTCGTCTACTACGACGCGACGGTGCGGCAGGCCGGCGATTCGCACTACACGCTGCTGGCGTCGCAGGCGCTGCTGTCGCGGCAGACCCTCGCCCTGGAGGACGCCTTCCGCTTCCCGCTCGACCAGGAGCGCTATCCCGGTCTGGGCGCCGGCGAGCTGCCCTACCAGGTCGAGCGCGCCGGCGGGCACCTGCTGCAGGCCTTCCCGCCCGGCACGGCGGTGCTCTCGACGCCGCTGGTCGCGCTGCTGCGCCTCACCGGCTCCTCGGCCACGGCACCGGACGGCGCCTACGACCTGCGCGGCGAGCTGCGCATGGAGCGCCGCATCGCCGCGTTCCTGGCGGCGCTCTACGCGCTGCTGACCTACGCGACCGCGCGCCGCCTCCTGGACGTGAAGCGAAGCCTCCTGGTCGCCTTCGCGGTGGCGTTCGGCACGCAGGTCTGGAGCACCGCCTCGCGCGCGCTCTGGTCGCACGACTGGCTGCTGCTGCTGGTCGGCGGCGCGCTCTGGCTGCTGCTGCGCGACGGCCCGGTGGTGCCCACGTTCCTCGGCGCGGGCCTTCTCCTGGGCGCTGCCTTCACCGTGCGTCCCACCGCGGCGCTCTCCCTGGCGGTCGTCTTCGTCCTGGCCTTGCTGCGCAGGGACCGCTGGATCGCCGTCTCGGCGCTGACCGCGGGGGCCGCCGTCCCGATCGCGCTCCTATGTGTCTGGTGTCAAGCATATTATCACGCGCCGCTGCCGCCCTACTACCGCGGCCGCCTGGGGGCGCCGTCGGGAGAGGCGCTGGCCGGCACGCTGCTGTCCCCCTCGCGCGGATTCCTCGTCTTCACGCCGGTTGTGCTCTGGCTGCTCTGGATCGTGCTGCGCCACCGCCGGCGCCTGGCCCGGCCGGAGCTGGCGCTAGGCGCACTCGCCGCCGTCGCCCTCAGCTGGCTGACGGTCTCGAGCTTTCCGCACTGGTGGGGCGGCAAGTGCTACGGCCCGCGTCTCCTGACCGACGCGCTCCCGTGGCTGGTGCTGCTGGCCGTCCTGGCGTTGCGCGCCTGGGACGCCGGCGAGCACCGCACCGAGCGCTGGGCGGGCGCGGTGCTCCTGGCGCTGAGCGTCCTCCTGCACACACCCGGGGCTCGCTCGCGCGCCGCCAACCCCTGGAACGACCGGCCGCTGGACGTGGACCAGCACCCGGAGCGCGTCTGGGACTGGCGCGACCCGCAGTTCCTGGCCTGGCTGCGCTAGAGTCCGCGCGCTCATGCTGTCGGTCTTCTCGTGTCCCAGCCGGTACGCGCAGGGCAGGGAGGCGACCGCGCGCCTCGGCGCCGAGCTGGCGACGCTGGGGCTCTCCGGGCCGGTCCTGATGCTGGCCAGCCCCAGCGCGATCCGCGAGCTCGAGGCGACCTGGCGCGCGAGCTTCGCCGAGACCGGCATAGGGCACACGGTGCGGCGCTTCGGCGGCGAGTGCTCTCTGGCGGAGATCGAGCGGGTGAAGGAGGCCGCCTGCGCCGCCGGCGCCGCGGTCGTGGTGGGGGCCGGGGGCGGCAAGGTGCTGGACACCGCTCGAGCGGCCGCGGCGGACCTGCGGCTGCCGGTCGTCTGCTGCCCGACGATCGCTTCCAGCGACGCGCCCTGCAGCGCGCTCTCGGTGATCTACACCGAGCAGGGGGTCTTCGAGCAGTACCGCATCTACGGCAAGAACCCCGAGCTGGTGCTGGTCGACACCAGCGTGATCGCCCGGGCGCCGGCCCGCTTCCTGGTGGCCGGCATGGGAGATGCGCTGGCCACCGTCTTCGAGGCGCGCACCTGCGTGGAAGGGCACGTCCGGAACATGCGCGGCGGCGGCTCGACGCGCGCGGCGCTGGCGCTGGCCGAGCTCTGCTATCGGACGTTGCTCGAGCAGGGGCAGGAGGCGCGCCTGGCGGTCGAGGCCAAGGCGGTCACCCCGGCGCTGGAGCGGCTGGTCGAAGCCAACACGCTGCTCTCCGGCCTCGGCTTCGAATCCTCCGGCCTGGCCGCGGCGCACGCGGTGCACAACGGGCTCACCGCCGCGCCAGAGACGCACGCGTTCCTGCACGGCGAGAAGGTGGCGTTCGGGACGCTGGTGCAGCTGGTGCTGGAGGGGAAAGGCCGCGAGGTCGTCGAGGAGGCGCTGGGCTTCTCCGCCGCGGTCGGCCTGCCGGTCACGCTGGGCCAGATCGGCCTCGCCGACGTCGACCGCGCCACGCTCCAGGCGATCGCGGTGCGCGCGACCGCCGAGGGAGAGACGATCCACAACGAGCCGTTCGCGGTGACGGCCGCGATGGTGGCCGACGCGATCGTGGCCGCCGACGCGCTGGGCCGGGCCTGGCGGGTAGCCTAGGAGAAGTTCTTGGCCTTGCCGGTGAGGCCGTTGTAGAGCTGCTCGGTCATCTGGTCGAGCGACATGAAACCGGCAGCCCACTTCGCCCACGGCTCCAGCACCTTGGCCTTCTGCAGGTCGGCGAGGCTCTTCTTCTCGTCGATCCCCTTCTGCACCGCCGCCGAGCTCTCCTTCAGCATGGCCAGGAAGCCCTTCAGGTCGTCACGGCTCGCCAGCGGCCCGTGGCCCGGGATGACCCTCACGTCGGCGGGGAGCTCGGCGAGGACCTTCTCCACCGCGGCGATGTACCCGCGGACGCTGCCGCCCGACTCGAGGTCGATGAACGGGAACATGCCGCTGAAGAAGTCGTCCCCCATGTGGACGACCTTGGACTTCGTGAACCAGACCACGGTGTCGCCGTCGGTGTGGCCGGACGGGAAGTGGATGCCGCGGATCTCCTCGCCGTTCAGGTGCACGCTGACCTTGGAATCGAAGGTGATGACCGGCAGCGCCTGCTTCGGCGCCCGTGTGCCCTTCTTGCCGTCGAACTCGTCGTCGGCTTCCAGCCGCTTGCGGGCGTTGTCGTGGGCGATGACCGTCGCCTTCAGGCCGAAGACCTTGTTCCCGTGGGTGTGGTCGCCGTGATAGTGGGTGTTGAGGACGGTGCGGACCGGCTTGTCGCTGATCCCGCGGAGGGCGGCCTCGATCTTGGGCACCAGCGCCTCGAACTGGTCGTCGACCAGCACGATGCCGTCCTCGCCGACCGAGACGCCGATGTTGCCACCCGCGAAGCCGCCCACCCCGTGGAGCATGTAGACGGAGCCGGCGACCTTCTCGACCTTGATCTCGATCTTGCTGAAGTCGCGCTCCTGTGCGAGGAGAGCCGGAGCGGTCAGGAGCACGGCCAGGACGAGCTGCTTCATGAGACGCAGTCTATTTGGTGATACGATCGTTAGGTATAGCCAGCTCGATTCGTGCCCGACACCCGGCCCACCTCACCGACCCGTTCCCCAACTAGGAGTAGAACATGAAGCGTCGTGCGCGCCTCTTGATCGTACCCGCAGCGGTCCTGGCGCTTGCCACCGGAGGCGCCGGCCCCGTCCTGGCCGACCCGCCGGAAGGTGTTGTCACCGGGGCGTCGTACCACAACGACACCTCGCCGCCGCTGCGCAGCATGCGTGGGCTGGTGGTGCGGCCCGAGGTCGACCGCGAGGCGAACGCGAACCCCAGGATCTCGCACTCGCACCGCGACACGCCGGATCCGGTCGTGCAGGGAGGCGCCCCGCTCGAGGTGTCGCCCAACGCGCCGGCTCCGATCCTGAGCTTCGAGGGGATCCCCTTCCCGGGTGTGGCCTGCAACTGCGCTCCCCCCGACACCGACGGCGAAGTCGGAGCGACGCAGTACGTTCAGATGGTCAACGAGGGCCTCCAGGTGTTCAACAAGACCACCGGTGCCTCGGTGATGGGACCCGTGGGGATCAGCACGCTCTGGAGCGGGTTCGGCGGCGTCTGCCAGAACAACGGCAGCGGCGACCCCGTGGTGATGTACGACCAGCTCGCCAACCGCTGGGTCGTCACCCAGTTCGCCGGCGTCAGCGTGCCGACCGACGAGTGCATCGCCGTCTCCACGACCAGCGACGCCAGCGGCAGCTACTTCCGCTACGCCTTCCACCTCGGCTCGAACTTCTTCGACTACCCGCACCTGGCGGTCTGGCCCGACGCCTACTACATGAGCATGAACGTCTTCAACTCGACGGGCACGGCGTTCCTCGGTCCCCAGCCCTTCGCCTTCGACCGCGCCAAGATGCTCCTGGGCCAGCCGGCGACGTTCGTCAGCCCGGGCATCACCGGCGGGTCCGGCGAGGAGACCTCCCTGCCGGCGGACCTCGACGGGTCGACCCTCCCTCCGGCCGGCGCGCCGGCGACCTTCGTGGAGTGGCCCGGAAACAACACCTACCGGGTCTTCCATTTCCACGCCGACTTCGTCACGCCGGCCAATACCACTTTCACGCTGTTCGCCACACCGGCCTCAGCGGGCTTCACCACGCTCTGCGCCGGCACTCGCAGCTGCGTGCCTCAGGCCGGCACCACCAGCAAGCTGGATGGTGTCGCCGACCGGCTGATGTTCCGGCTGGCCTACCGCAACTTCGGGACCCACGAATCGGTGGTCGGGAACTTCACCGTCAGCTCCGGCAGCGTGGCCGGCATCCGCTGGTTCGAGCTGCGCAACGTGACCAACGGCCCAGTCACCGTGCACCAGCAGAGCACCTACCAGCCGGACTCGACCTGGCGCTGGATGGGCAGCACCGCGATGGACGGGCAGGGAAACCTGGCCCTCGGCTACAGCGCCTCCAGCACCGCGATCAGCCCCCAGATCCGCTACAACGGCCGCCTGGCCGGCGATGCCCTCAACACGCTGACCCAGGGTGAGACGACCCTCCTCGCCGGGACCGGCAGCCAGACCGGCACCAGCAGCCGCTGGGGGGATTACAGCCAGCTGACGGTGGACCCGGTGGACGACTGCACGTTCTGGTACACGCAGGAGTACTACACGACGACCTCGCAGTTCAACTGGCGGACCCGCATCGGCTCCTTCAAGTTCCCCGGCTGCGGCTCTCCGCCGCCGACGCCCGGGACGCCGACGCCGGTCCCACCGACGCCGACGAACACGCCGATCCCACCGACGCCGACGAACACCCCGATTCCGCCGACGGCCACCCAGACGCCGACGCCGGGGCCCAACCCGAACGCACCCAGCAACCTCGTCGCTACCGCGACGTCCGCGACGACGGTCAGCCTGAGCTGGGCCGACAACGCGTCCAACGAGACCGGCTTCGCGATCGAGCGCTGCTCGGGCAACAACTGCACGAACTTCTCTCAGATCGCCACGGTGGGCGTGAACGTCACCACCTACACGAATACCGGCCTCAGCGGCAACAGCTGGTACCGCTACCGCGTGCGCGCCTTCAACGGCGCCTTCTTCTCCGGCTACTCCAACATCGACGCGGTCAAGACCAAGAGGTAATCCGAGGGGCCCCTCCCTGCGGGGAGGGGCCCTCATTTCCTCGCTGGTAGTCTGGTGCGCGACGTGCCGCGCCGGCTCCTCTTCCTGACGATCCTGTTACTGGTGCGCGGACCGGCTGCCGCCGAGCGGTTGCCGTTCCGGAGCTACACCACCGAGGAAGGGCTGCCGCACAACCGCGTCAAGCGGATCCTGGCGGACAGCCACGGCTTCGTCTGGCTCTGCACCACCGAGGGCCTCAGCCGCTTCGACGGCCAGGCTTTCGTCAACTACGGCATGGCCGAGGGGCTGCCGGTGCCGTCGGTCAACGACCTGCTGGAGGTGGAGGGGAAGGGCTACTGGGTCGCCACCAACGGCGGCGGAGCGGCCTTCCTGGACCCGAACGCGCCCGGACGCTCGCGCTTCACGGTCAGCGCGGTGGGAAGCGACCCGGCCGCCGGGCGGGTGAACGTGCTGCACCGCGACCGGCAGGGGAGGCTCTGGGCGGGCACCGACGGTGGCCTCTTCCGGCACGACGGCGCTCGCTTCGACCGCATCCGGCTGGGGTTGCCGGGCCGTCCCGACGAGGTCGTGCAGGTCTGGGCGCTGGCCGAGGACGACTCCGGCACGGTCTGGGCGGGCACCAAGTACGGGCTGGTGGGTGTCGGCGTCAGCGGGGTGCTGCAGCGCGCGATCGCGCCGCGCGAGACCGATAACGTGCTGGCGCTCCTCGCCGACGCGCAGGGGCGCGTCTGGGTGGGGCACGAGAGCGCCGGCCTGCTGGTCTACGACGCCGGGGCGCTGCGTGCCGGTGGCGTCGCCTCGCGGCGCTACACGCCGCGGGAGGGGCTCGCCGGCGAGCGGGTGAACGCGCTGCGGCGCGCCGGCCAGACACTCTGGATCGGCACCCAGACCGGGCTTTCCGAGCTGAGCCTCGGCGCGGCAGCGAACGTCGCGCCGAAGACCTACACCGCGACCCACGGGCTGGCCGAGGAGCTGGTGACAGCGCTGGAGAGCGACCGCGACGGCAACCTCTGGATCGGCACGGCGGCGGCGGGCGCGCAGCGGCTGGCCCGCAACGGGTTCGTCACCTATGGCGAGGCCGACGGGCTGGGCCACTCGGTCGCCGGCATCTTCGAGCGCGCCAACGGGGAGCTGGTGGTCACCTCCACCGGATGGCTGATCAGCCGCTTCGACGGGCGCCGGTTCACGACGGTGCGGCCCCGGCTTCCCGAGAGCCTGCCGGCGACGCGCTGGCGGTTCTTCCAGACGACGCTGGAGGACCGCGGCGGCGAATGGTGGGTGGCGACCGGCGAGGGGCTGGCGCGCTTCTCGCGGCCGCGGGCCTTCGAGGAGCTGGCCACGCGGCCGCCGCAGGCCTTCTACACGACCGCCGACGGGCTCGCCGGCGACGACGTCTCGCAGCTCTACGAGGACGCTCGCGGCGACGTCTGGATCGGGACCTTCACTCCGGTGGCCAACGGCCTGACGCGCTTCGAGCGCGCGACCTCCACGTTTCACCGCTACGGCCGCTCCAGCGGGCTGCCGGAGCTCGTGTCGGTCACGGCCTTCGCCGAGGACGCCGGCGGCTCGCTCTGGATCGCGCTGCGCGACGGCGGGCTGGCCCGCTTCAAGGGCGGCGCCTTCCACGTCTTCACCCAGGCCGACGGCTTCCCTCCGATCGCGGCGGTGGACCTCCTGGCCGACCCTGCCGGACCGCTGTGGGCCTCGGGCAACAACCTCTTCCGCGTCGAGGATCCGTCGGGGCTCAAGCCGCACGCCGCGGCCTACCGCGCCGAGGGGCTCGACGGCCGCTATCTGAGCGCGCTGTCGCGCGACGCCGACGGCATCCTCTACGTCGGCACCAGCCGCGACGTGCGACGCTTCGACCCGACCACCGGAGCGGTCGAGCCGTACTCCTCCGGCAACGGCGTCGTCTCCAGCGAGGTCCTGGCGGCGCACCGTGACCGGTCCGGCGCGCTCTGGTTCGGCACCTGGCGCGGCCTCTCGCGCTTCGTGCCGGCGCCGGAGCCGCTCCTCCGGCCGCCCACGGTGAGGATCGGCGCCGTGGCTCTCTCGGGCGTGTCGGTTCCGGTCTCCGGCCTGGGCGCCGCCGACGTCCCGCTGGGAGAGCTGGCGGCGAGCCAGGACCTGCTGCAGATCGACTTCTTCAGCCTGGGCGGTGAGCCTGGTGACGCGCCGCGCTACCAGCACCTCCTGGAGGGGGCCGAGCACGACTGGTCGGCGCCCGCTTCTCAGCGGTCGATCGTCTACGCCAAGCTCGCTCCGGGGCGCTACCGCTTCCGGGTGCGCGCGGTGAACGGGCGGGGGCTCGGCAGCACGACACCGGCGGTGGTCTCCTTCACGGTGCTGCCGCCGGTCTGGCGGCGCTGGTGGTTCCTGCTGGCGGCGGCGCTGCTGGTCGGCTCGGTCGGCTACGCCGCCGACCACGCGCGCTCGGCGCGCCGGCTCGAGGTCGAGCGGGTGCGGACCCGTATCGCCACCGACCTGCACGACGACATCGGGGCCAGCCTCTCGCGCATCGCGGTCCTCACCGAGGTGCTGAAGAAGAAGGTGGGGCCCGAGCACGAGGAGCGTCTCTCCGACATCGCCGAGCTGGCGCGCGAGCTGGTCGGCGCGATGAGCGACATCGTCTGGGCGACCGACCCCCGGCGCGACGACCTGCGCAGCGTCACCCGGCGGCTGCGCACGTTCGCGTCGGACCTCCTCGAGGGCCGCGGCATCGCCTTCGAGTGCCGCGTCTCGCCGGAGTGCGAGGACGTCAAGCTTGGCCCGGAGGCGCGGCGCGAGCTCTACCTGATCCTGAAGGAGGCGGTCAGCAACGTGGCGCGGCACTCCGGCGCCACCGACGCGCGGCTGCGCCTCGGGCTGGAGGGGCGCTTCCTGGTGGCCGAGCTGCACGACGACGGGCGCGGCGTGCCGCCGGCGGGACCGCTGGGCTCCGGCTTCACCCACGGCACTATCCACGGGATCCCGAACATGGAGAAGCGCGCCCAGGCGGCCGGCGGCTCCTTCCGGATGAGCTCCTCGCCCGGCGAGGGGACCACGGTCAAGCTGCGGATCCCGGTGGGGAGGGCGACGTGAGGTCACCTGCCGGCCCGACTATGATGAGCGGCGTGCGCGGACGCGGCGTCCTGATCCTGATCCTCCTGGTGGCACGGGCGGGGTACGGCGACGGGTCCTTCAGCACCCCGCGGCTCCAGCTCCCACCGGTGGTCACGCCCTGGCGCATCGGCATCGACGTGGAGGTCGAGAAACTGGTCAAGCGGCTGCGCAACGACCAGGCAAAGTGGGAAGCGGCGAGCACCGGGCTCGAGGTGACCATCACCTCCGCGGCGGCCAACCAGCTCCTCGGCTTGCCGGAGACTCTGGTGAAGCGCGCTCTCTACCAGGCCCTGGCCGACCCCTCCCGCTTCGCCGTGGCGCACGTGTTGCTCACCCGGCGCGCCGGCGTCCCGGTCGCGGCGTCAAGCTCGGAGTGGAATCGCCTCCGTGTCAGCGCGCGCCCCGACGGCACGTTCGAGCTCGATCCGGAGCAGCGCGTGTCGCTGCAAGCCTGGTGGCGCGGCACGCTCGGCTACTGAGCACTGCGAGCCACCTCCATCGCCACGAAGGCGCCGTCGCCGGTCCTCTGCCCCGGCGAACCGCCGTCGTTGATGACCGCGTAGGTCAGGAACGGGTTGTTGCCCGAGATGCGGCTCACCTTGGCGTAGGCGCTGGTGACACCGGGAGCGCGGCTGGTGAGGATGCCGCTGATCTGCGTCCAGCGGCGGGGGCCGATGCCGTTCACCGGCACGTAGGCCACCTGCTGGCCGGTGTCGCCGTCGAAGATCGAGATGCCGTAGTCGCTGGCGCTGCCGTCCACCTCGCCGGTGCTGACGATGGCCAGATTGGAGCGGTTCTCGGTGTTCTGCTGGAGGCCGAAGAGCCAGGCGTCGCCGCTGGCGCCGGCGCCCGACGGGACGCCGGTGTAGAAGAGTCCGTAGCGGCCGCCGCCGCCCGGGGATGACGTGCGCGCGCCGATGGCCAGGCCGCTGACGTCGCCCGACGCAACCGAGAGGAACACCGCGCCGGCGTAGCTCGCCGCACCGGCGGTGCCGATCCCGGCCGCTCCGGCCTGGCGCAGCGCCTGCACGAAGCTCGGGATCAGGCGCTGCTCGCCGGCGGCGAGCGCCAGAGGCAGGGAGGCGCTGTTGCCGGCGGCGTTGATGGCGTCGGACACGAACGTCAGCGTGACCGATCTCGGCGCGGTGCCGAAGTTCGTGACCACCACCTCGGAGTCGAAGGGGCCGGCCTCGACCGCGACCGGCAGTGTGAGGCCGGCCTTGCCGGTCAGGGTCTCCGGCGCGACCGGCGGCACGAACGAGCCGTCGCCGTTGGCGCGGTCGTTGATGACCGCGTAGCAGGTGAAGGGAGCGTTGCCGCCGATGCGCTCGACCCTGGCGTATCCCTGGCTGAAGGGCAGGTCGCGCAGGATCTCGGTGAACTGGCGGAAGCCGCCCGGAGGCAGGCTCTCCTCGAAGACCCGGCTGCCGGGGTGCGCCGGGTCGCCGGAGAAGACCGTCACGCGATAGACGAGGCCGCCGTCGGCCTCGGTCCCGGTGTTCAGCACCGCGACGTTGGTGCGGTCGGCGTCGGTCTGGCGCAGGCCGGTGAGGTAGGCGGTGCCGGTGAGCTGTGCCTCGCGCGCAACGCCGCCGTACGCCAGGCCGGCGCGCCCCTCGGGGACGATGGATGCGGTGCGCACGGTGGCGGTGGCGTTGGCGGCGCCCACGAACTTCACCCTCAAGGTCCCGCCGCGGTTGCCGGTGGCGGGGAGGTCGACGCCGAGCGAGCGCAGGTAGGCGAGCGCGTCGGGGAAGATGAGCTGGCCGCCGGCGGGGATCACATCGCGGGCGGTGCCGCCTCCGCCTCCGAACGCGGCGGTGTAGGTCAGCTCGATGAGCGCCGGCTGCGCGCCGCGGTTCGTGAGCGTGAGCTCCGACGAGAAGAACGTACCGCCGAGGCCGGCGGTCGAGAGGACGATCGGGACGAACGTCTCCGAGTCGGCGGATGCACCGCCCTGCCGCACCTCGACCAGGATCCCGGCAACCGTGACCGTGTTCGCCCGGAGACCACCGGTGTTGCGCGTGGCGGTGACGGTCGCGCTGCCGGTCCCGGTGGCGCTTCCGGAGACGGTGGCGAAGGCGGCTCCGCCCGACGACGACGTCCAGGCGCAGCCCGCCGACGCCGTGACCGCGACCACGGCGCTCCCGCCCTCGGCCGGAAGCGAGACCGAGGCCGGCGTCACGCCGAAGCCGCAGACGGCCGGGGTGCCGGAGACGCCTTCCCCGGCGAGCGCCAGGCTGACCTGCGGGGTCAGCGGGTCGTCGGTGCTGAACAGGAGCGCGCCGTACTGGACGCCGTTGCTGGTGGGCTTCAGCTCCACCGTCAGGTCGCGCGATTCGCCGGCCTGGAGCGTGAAGGGGACCGCCGGCGAGACGAGGCGGAACGCCGGGAGCGTCGCGCTCACCGCGCTGACCGTGCGGGGCACGGCGTCGGCGTTCCGCAGCGACACGGTGAAGGTGCGGGTGCCGTTGAGGGCCACCTGGCCGAAGCCGAGAGCACCGGGCGTGAAGACGAGGCCGCGGGCCGCCGCCGTCGTGCCGGTCCCGATCAGCGGGATCGCCGCGGTGCGCCGCACGTTGTCGTTGGTGGAGAGGACGAGCGTGCCGGACCGGGTGCCGGCGGCGGTGGGCGCGAAGCGAATGCTGATCGCACGGGTCTCGCCCGGCTCCACCGTCGTCGGCACGGCGAAGAGCGGGGCGTTGAAGTCCCCGCTCGTCGTCTCCAGGCCGGTGATCTCCAGCGGCGCGTCGCCCCGGTTCGAGACGGTGAGCGTCTTTTCCACGCTTTGCCCCACGGCGACGGAGCCGTAGCTCAGCGCGGTCTCGGCCACGGAGAGCGCCGGCGCCTCGATGAAATAGCCGGACTCGTTGCTGGCGCGGCCGCCGACGCCGACGGTGACCGTCACCGCGCCGCGCGTCAGCGCGCGCGGGACCTCCACCACCAGCTCGGTCGCGCCGGCGCTGACGACCGCCGCCCTGGCCGGGCCGATGGTCACGGCGTTCTCGTTCACGGCGGGAGAGAACCCGCGGCCCAGGATGCGCACCCGGCTCCCGGCGCGGGCGGCGTTCGGAAGAAGGCCGAAGACCTGCGGGACGTCGGGCACCACGAAGGTGTGCGCGAGGAACGAGCCGCGGTCGTTCGGGACCGCGGCCCAGTACACGGCATTCTCGATGACCAGCGGCGGCGCGTCGGAGCCGGCCACCGAGAGGAGAGCCCGCACCTCGTAGTCCTGAGGCGGCATCGTGAACGGGACCGTGCCGGCGACGATGTTGCGGAGCTCGGTGGTGTTCAGGCTCTCGGCGCCCCCGCCGTATTCGAAGCGCACCTCGAGCACGGTCGCGTCCACCGGCTGGCCGGCCGGATCCACCAGGGTGACCTCGATCGCGGCCCCGGACGGCGGAAGCCCCAGGGCCGGATCTCCCGCCGCGAGCGCGCGGCGGGTGGGCAGCGGCGTGCTCGCCTTCAGGTGCAGCCCGTAGACGTTGTCCAGCACGCTGAGGCTGTCCGGCTCGGCCGGGTTGCGAGGCTGGTCGAGCAGGAAAGGGGCCGCCAGGAGCTGCTGGCGGAAGACGCGCAGGTCCTTGGCTCGCTGGGAGGCGAGCAGCCCGGTGATGTCCTTCACCGCCAGCGCCGCCTGGTCGGCGTAGATCTTGTTGCTCCCCTTCTCGCGGAACTCGGCGTCCACGTGCAGGTCGAAGAGGTCCCAGAGCAGGCCGCCGACGCCGAGCGCGACGTCCCGGTCGATCTTCTCGTTCGGTTCGGTCTCCGGCTCCCCTGCACCGCCGAGGACGTAGGCGCTATAGGACTTCCAGAACAGGGGGAACCCCTCGGCCGGCGAGCGCGCCAGCGGGTCGGAGGGGTTCGCCACCAGCGGAGGCCGACCCCCGTAGAGCTGGTAGGCCAGGTGGGCGCCGTAGAGCGTCGCGGAGATCGGCGCCACGAAGAAGCGGGTCCCCAGGTACTCGTCCGCCCCCGCCAGGTAGGCGGCGTTGAAGCTCACGCAGCCCTCCTCGAGGACCGGTTCGAGGCAGTAGGTGGGGAGCTTCCGGTCGGTGAGCACCACGTCCAGGCGGCCAGGCTGGAACCCCTCGTGGAGGCTGGCCGGCGTCAGCAGGTAGAGCTGGCGCCAGAAGTTCCAGTAGGCCGTGACGGCGACCGAGTCCTCGTCGTTGAAGATGGAGGGGAGCTTGACGTCGACGATCCTGGTGGCCGGGATCGGGAAGGGCTGCTCCGGGACCACGATCGTGAAAGGCTTCCTTCCCGCCGGGTCGTCCGTCACCGCCAGGAGGTGCGGCTGGTCTTGTCCGTCCTGCAGCGTGACCCGCAGCCGGTAGCGTTGCGCCTGGTCGAGCGGTTGCTCCAGCGCGAAGCAGTAGGTCGAGGTGGGGGCCTTGACGCTGCCGCCCAGCTTGGCTTGGGTCACGCCCTTGACCGCGTCCGCGGCGTCGAGGAGCTCGACCTTGACGTCCGGCACCGGGTTGACCTGGTTGTCGGCGCCTTCGATCACCTGAGCTAGCGTGCCGTTGAGGTCACACCCCTGGATCGCGTTGTAGGTGACGGTGGCGGTGGCGAGCTCGGTCACGAGATCGGCGGTCGACGTCTGCGCGTAGACCCGGACCAGCCCCGGCTTCTGCGGCAGCCTCACGTTCGCGATCGTGAACTGCTTGGAGAAGTCGTTGAGCTTGAACGGCACCGTGGTCGAGCCGGCGATCCTCCCGTCCTGGTCGAGGACGTAGACCTTCACCGTGGCGGTGTCCACGGTGCCCAAGCCCTGGAAGACGGTGCCGGAGAACGTGAGAAGCGGGCGCACCGACAGGGGCACCTGCGGCGACGGAGTGGGCACGAAGAGCTGGAGCGTGTTCTCGTTCAGCCGCCGGTAGTAGTGCGCCGCCAGCGCCCAGCCGAAGCCCCCGGGCGCCGTTCCGTCCAGCTGCTCCTTGAGGGAGACGTCGGTGTCCAGCTCGACGCGGGCGGTGTCGAACGACTGGTTGAAGCTGTGCACGACGCTGAACGTGCAGCTGAGCTCGGCGCTGAAGGTGCCGGAGGAGCCTGCGTTGATGCGCGTCCCGGGGCTCGACTGTTCGCAGACCGTTCCCTGGAAGGGCTCATGCACGCGAATCGACGCCGAGATGACGCCGCCGACGGCGGCATAGGTGCGCCTGGCGGTGATCGCCACCGTCAGCACCAGCGGCTGCGTCAGCGCGACGGTGTCCGTCTTGTAATCGATCACCCCCGGAACCACCGGCGTGACCCTCAGCGAGACGGTGTCTCCCTGGAAGTTCGTGAACGTGTGGCTGGGCTGTCGGGTGGTCAGGATGCCCCCTTCGAAAATGTTCTGCCAGCCCAGGATCTCGATCCGGCCGGACGTCGGCAGAGAGGCCTGTCCGAGCGCCCCCGCGGTTGGTAACAGCGCCAGCGCGAGCATTGGAGCAGCAAGAAGCGTTCGTCGAGCGGTTTTCAAGACGACCTCCGGAAGAGGGAATCGCGGCAGATCCAGCTAGCGCCCGAGGCGGTGTCCACGGCGTGGACCTCGCCCGAGGCGATGAAGCGGTCGAGATTGTCGCCGGTCGACTGGAGCAGGCGGGCGGCCTCGTCCGGGGTCACTCCCTGGACGTCGTGCCCGCAGGCGGCGCAGGGGACGAGCCGGGGGTCGAAGAGGAACGTGCGGCGCACGCTCTCCACCCGCACGATGGTGCGGCGCCTCGTCACCGGGCGACCTTGGGGGTCTCGCTTCGTGCCATGATGCTTCTCCTGGACGACTCTCACCTCCTCTCTTAGGGCGGGGCCTTGGGCATCGACACGGAAAAAAGACGGAATCGTTCCGAAATCGCGCTGCGGTCAACGGTTTACCGCTTCGACGGCGTCGAGGTGGACGTCGCCGCCGGCCGGGTGCGCAAGGACGGTGTCGAGGTACCGCTCCGGCTGAAGACCTGGGACGTCCTGCTGACGCTGCTCGAGAACCGCCATCGCATCGTCGGGAAGGACGAGCTGCGGGAGGTCGTCTGGGGAGACGCCGTGGTCGACGACGACGGCATCGTCCAGTGCGTGGTCGACATCCGCAAGGCGCTGGACGACGACTCCCGGAACCCGCGCTACGTGCGGACGGTGCCCAAGGTCGGGTACCGCTTCGTGGCCGAGCTCGAGGAGCTCGTCGCGTCACCGCCGGCCTTCACGGTCGTCGAGGAGGTCCGCTCGGTCCAGATCGAGGTGACCGAGGAGGACGCAGAGGAGGCCGAGAGCGCGCCGGTCGAGGTCAAGGCACTCCCTCCGTCGACGACCTTCAGGCGGCGGCTCCTGCCTCTTCTGGCGGTGCTGGTCACCGCGGCCGGCTTCTTCACGTTCCTCTCGCTGCGCGATCGCGGCGTCGCTACCAGGCTGGCGTCCGCTCCCGGCCGGAAGTCCGTGGCGGTGCTGCTCTTCGAGAACCAGTCGTCGGACCGCGAGCTGGACTGGATGCGCGAAGGCCTGGCCGACATGCTGGTGGCCGACCTCTCCGGCTCCAGCAGGCTGAACATCCTGAGCCGGCAGCAGCTGCACGTGGTGATGAACGAGCTCGGCGCCAGCCCCGGCCGCCGGCTCCCGCTGCCGTCGGCGGTGGCGCTGGCCAGGCGCACCCGCGCCGACGCGTTCCTGCTCGGCGGCTTCACGCGCCTGGGCGACCGCATCCGCGTCCAGGCGCAGCTCCACGACGGCGCCGGCGCTCTGCTGGCGGCCGAGAGCGTCACCGCCGAGCGCCCGGAGCAGGTCTTCACCCAGGTCGACCGCCTGGCGGGCAAGATGCTGGGACATCTCGGCGCCGCCGAGCCGGGCGTCTGGCCTTCGCCCGGGATCGTGCTGGCGCGGACCGGCAGCCTGCCGGCCTACCGGCTCTACGCACTGGCGCTGGAGAAGGCGGAGGCCTTCAAGACCACCGAGGCGCTGGAGCTCCTGAAGAGGGCGATCGAGGTGGATCCCGGCTTCGCGATGGCGCACGCACGCCTCGGCTTCGTCTACGTCTTCACCTGGGGCAAGGCGGAGGAGGGGAAGCCGCATCTGGAGCGGGCCTTCCGCCTCTCCGATCGCCTCACCGACGTGGAGCGGCTGGCGATTCAGGCCTGGTACGCGGTGGCCTGCGGCGACTTCGCGCGCGCGATCGTCTCGATGCGAAAGCTGGTGGCGCTGGACCCGCGCGACACCGAGTCGGCGGTGCGTCTGGCCGGCCTGCTGCGTGGCGAGCTTCGCGCCGCCGAGGCGGTGGCGGTGCTGGAGGCGGCCTGCGCGAACGACCCGGACTCCACCCTGGCGCGCAACATGCTGGGCGGCGCCTACTCCGACCTGGGGCGCCACGACGAGGCGATCGCCTGGGCCCGCCGCTCCCTGGCGCTGGCGCCCGGTGAGCCGAACGCGCACGACACGCTCGGCTATTTCCTTCAGTGGTCCGGGCGCTACGAGGAGGCGCTCGCGTCCTACCGCAAGGCGCTGGAGCTCGAGCCGCGCTTCGACATCGCCCAGGTGCACCTCGGCAACACGCTCTTCCAGATGGGCCGCCGCCGCGAGGCGATCGCCGTCTTCGAGGAGTACCTGCGGCTGGCGCCCTCCGACCAGGAGCGGGCGCGCGCCTACGAGTCGCTGGCGCTGGCGCACTACCGGCGCGGCGCGCTCGAGGAGGCCTGGGCGGCGGCTCGGGAGAAGGTGAAGCTGAAGGCGCTCGTCCCGGTCGGCACCGAGGTGCTCATCGCCTGGGACCGCGGCGACGCGGCGGAGGCCGAACGGCTCGCCGTTCCGGCCGGGGCCGAGCCGCTGCGGATCTCGCGCGGCACCAGGGCGAGCCGGTGCGGCGACTACGCCACGCTCGGCGCGCTGCGGCTGAAGCAGGGGCGAGTGGACGAGGGACTCGCGGAGCTGCGCCGGGCGCTCGAGGAAGGACCGTTCGCCTTCAACCTCGAGACCTACCTGGGCTGTCTGGCCGAGGCGCTGGTCGCGCTGCGGCGCTGGGACGAGGCGATCGCCGAGTGCGAGCGCATCCTGCGGCTCAACCCGCACGAGCCGATGGCGCTCTATCGGCTGGGCATCGCTCGCGCCGCCAAGGGGGAGACGAACCGCGCGCGCGACGCTCTCACCCGCTTCCTCGCGGTCTGGAAGGACGCCGATCCCGACGTCCCCGAGCTCGCCGAGGCGCGGCGCCGCCTGCGCGCGCTTTCCTGAGGGGCTGGCCCGCGACTTGCTCCTCCGTTCCGCGTATGGGAAAGCACTCTCGACGACTTGCTGCAGCTGTGACCCTGGCGATGGCGTTCGCCGCCGGCTGCGCGAAGAACGACCCTCGTGAGCTGGCTCCGAAGGTGGAGCACGCGCTGGACGGGTCTCCGGTCTGGGTGGATGACGACGCCGCCGGCAAGCGGCTCTGGAAGCTGGAGCGCAAGTTCTACGCGGCACGGCAGTTCACGCCGGCGTGGTTCGACGGCACCAAGCCCACCAAGCCGGCCGGCGAGCTGCTCGAGGCGCTGAAGGCGTCCGGTAAGCACGGTCTCGATCCGGCGAGGTACTCCGTGCAAGGGCTCGACGCGGCTGCAAAGAAGGTGTCGAAGGAGCAGGTCCCCGATCTCGATGTCCACCTGACCTACGCATTCTTCCGGCACGCCGCCGACCTCCTCGGCGGGACCAGCTCGCCGAAGCGGATCGACGATCTCTGGGTTGCCGCCGACAAGGACGTCGACCTCGCGCAGGGCCTGCGCAAGGCGCTCGACGCCAAGCAGGTCCGTGCCGCGCTGGACGCGCTGGCGCCGGCGCATGCGCAGTACCGGGCGCTGCAGGCTGCGCTGGAGGAGGCCCGCCAGAAGGGGGACCGCGCCGCCGAGGAAAAGCTGGTCATGAACCTGGAGCGCTGGCGGTGGGCGCCGCGCGACCTCGGCGAAAGGCACCTCCTGGTGAATGTGCCCGCCTACGAGCTGCAGGTGGTGGAGAAGGAGAAGCCCGTGCTGGCGATGCGCGTGGTGGTCGGCAAGCCCGACGCGCCGACGCCGCTCTTCAGCGACGAGATGGGCTACGTCGTCTTCAGCCCGTTCTGGAACATCCCCGAGCAGATCCTGCGCGAGGAGACGCTCCCCAAGCTGGCTCGCGACCCCGACTACCTGGTGCGCAGCGGCATCGAGGCGGTGACCGCCTCCGGCGAGCCGGTGGACGTCAACGCGCTCGACTGGAGCGACGAGAAGGCGACCGCCAACGTGCGCCTCCGGCAGATCCCCGGGCCGGACAACGCGCTGGGGCTGGTGAAGTTCATGTTCCCGAACCACTTCAACGTCTACCTCCACGACACGCCGGAGGCGGCGCTCTTCCAGAAGCCGCAGCGCGCCTTCAGCCACGGCTGCATCCGCGTGGAGCGGCCGATCGACCTGGCCCGCTACGTCCTGCCCGACCGGGAGAAGTGGAGCGACGAACGCATCGCCCAGGCCATGAACGCCGGTGTGGAGGAGTGGGTCACGATGAAGGAGAAGCTGCCGGTCCACATCGGCTACTACACCGCCTGGGTGAATGCCGACGGCAAGCTCGTCTTCACCGACGATCCTTACGGCATCGACGCCCGCCACGCGGCGGTGCGGCGCGGTCAGGCGCCGCCCGAGCAGCCGCGGCGCGGCATCGTGGCCGCCAGGAAGACCTTCTAGCAAACGCTCAGGCCGCGGCTTCCTTGTCCTGGAGCTGCAGCGCGTAGAGCCGGGCGTAGATGCCTTTGACGCTGCAGGTCGCCGTCGAGGATGAGGATGCGCGGGTCCTGTGCCAGCGCCATGGCGAAGGAGACGAGCTGCTTCTCGCCCACCGAGCCGCCGCCGCGCTCGCTGAGCTTGGCGTCCAGGCCGCCGGGGATGCGTGACACGAGCGGCCCGAGCCCCACCTCCAGGCAGGCGCTCTCGTCGTCTTCCCTTGACATTGCCCGATGCGCGTACCACATTCGTAGAGAACGTAGAGCCAGGGCGGCGAGGAGTGGCTGAAATGCGGGACACTAGCTACTTTGTTTCCTACGCACATCGCGATTCGAAGCTGGTGCAGCAACTTCTGGAGTTGCTGACGCCCCTCTTCAAGACTTCTCGCGCCTTCCGGTATCTGGGCTGGATCGATCGAGGTCTAGTGGTCGGCGAGAAGTGGCACGAACGAATTCAGACGGAAATCGCGGCATCAGACTTCGGCATGATCATGGTCAGCCCCGACCTACTCGCAAGCGACTACATCACCGCAAACGAACTGCCGTTCTTCGTCGGCTCCGGAACCAAACCCATCGTCCCGATTGGGTTGAAACCGATCGATTCCGCTCGACAGGATCTCAAGGGTTTAGCCGATCATCAGATCTTCCGGCTCGACAGGAAGCACAGTTTCTCCGAGCTAGTGGGTGCGCGTCGCGAGGCCTTCGCGCTTCAACTCTTCGGTCAAATCGAAGACCGAATCGGGGCACTCCGCTCCCACGCGATATGAACAAGGGGAGGATCACCGCAGTCCAGCTCAAGAACCTTTATCCGAGATTCCGAGATTCACTCGGCTCAGCCGACCGTCGGCGGATGGACCAGGTTCTCAGTCTTCTCGATGGGGACCGGTTGCGCCTTTCCGCACTGCTGGCGGCCCTCTACCCTGACAAGCATCGGAATGATGCTATGGCAGCGCTGCGTAACTTTCGAAGCGACGTGTCCATAGCCCTCAACAAAGCCGGCATACAGATTGACTTCATCGCGGACACGGCTCTTCAGGCGCCTCTCGAGGAACGATGGTGTTGGTTCGAAGGGACAGGTCCCACAGAAGCGATGACGGCCGAACTCTCGGAGGCAGAGGCAAGCTGCGCGCCCGAAACGGCGATCGCGCAGCACGCTACTGTCGCGACTTCAAGACCACTTATCCCATACGTTGTGGTCGCTGCGCCACAGGACTGGGAGCATGGCGAAGCCCTCGTTAGCAGACTGCGATCACATCTGGCCGTGTCGACGAGCTACCAATATGTCGGGTGGGCTCCATGGGATGTAGCGATAGGCGAGCGGTCAGCCGACGTCCAGACAGAGAGAGAAGCGAATGCTCGCCTCCTGCTCGTCCTGATGAGCCCAGCCCTCCTCGGCCAACGTGACCATATCAAGATGCTCTCCGCATCAGGGTCCGTCGCGACGAACATTGTCCCGATCATCCTGCGCCCTATAGACGTTGACCGACAGGACCTCGGCCAACTCTCAGGACTCCAAGCATATCCGGCAAACAACTCTGCCTTCACCGCTTCCAAGGACAAAGACGCATACGCGCTTAACCTTTTCAGAGCGATGGAGCAGCGGCTCGATTCCGAGTACACCCCTCGAGTCGCGAGATACCGGGCCTTCGAGGAATCCGCCAGCGCACTGCTGCCCGACACGGCCATGGAATCTGCTCACCACACGGTACCTGCCCGCGCAGATAGGCTTCCAGCACAGCTACCAAGCCTACGCGGGACATACGAAGGCACAAGCAACGGCTCCAAGAAGAGCCAGACCGGCGAAGCCGTATACGCGCTCGACTTTCTTATCGAATGGGCTCACAACATCGGAGGTCCTCGATTCTGCGTTCTCCTCGGAGAATACGGAATGGGGAAAACCACAACGTGTCAGCTCCTAACGGCAAGGCTTCTCGCATTTCGTAGGGAGAACCGCGGATCACCGATACCCATCTATTTAGACCTCCGTCACTATACATGGGATGGAGGTGTGAACTTCACGCTCGACCAGATCCTTGGAGTCGTCCTGGCCAAGATATGGAGAACTGGAGCGCCCACCCCTCTCCGAGCAACTGACATAATCGAACTAGTTCAGTCCCAGGGCGCTGTGGCAATACTGGACGGTTTGGACGAAGTACTCGTGCACATGCCTCCTAGACAGGCTCAGGATTTCGTTCGCGAGCTATGGCGACTTCTACCCCGACCGTCAGCGCCTGACTCGCCGTGCCAAGGCAAGGTCCTGTTATCGTGTAGGTCGCACTACTTCCGCACGGTATGGGACCAGAACAATATGCTTCTGGGCGAACAGCGCGAGGGCGTACTGTCGACTGATTACGAAACACTAACGCTGCTGCCATTTACGGAGGAACAGGTTCGCCAATACCTGATCACCCACACGCCTCGACTCGATCCGTTGGAAGCGCTGGCAGCTATTCGGTCAATACACAACCTTGGCGAGTTAGCCCAGCGACCCTACGCATTGTCGATCATTGCTGATAATCTGGCAGATATCAAGGCTCGAAAGCTCAATGGTGCCTCGGTACGAGCGGTAGATCTCTATGGCGTCTTGGTAGACCGGTGGATACTGCGTGATGAAGGGAAGCACCAGTTCAGTCCGATTCACAAGGTCACTTTAATGGAGTATCTGGCCGCGGCGCTCTGGAGGGCGAGGAAACGTGAGTGGACGCACGCCGACATCGAAGAATGGCTTGATGGAGCACTCCGCGATCTACCACAATTGGAAAGGTACCGGTCCATACGTCGCGAGCTGCTGAGCGAGGATCTGAGAACGGCAACCTTCATTGTCAGGGCGGGCAAGGAAGCATTCAGATTCGCGCACTCCTCACTCCACGAGTATTTCCTGGCGAGGTATCTGCATACAGCACTACGTGATGGCGCCGTCGAGCGATTGGAGATGCCGGAACCTAACACAGACACGCTCGAGTTTGTTCAGCAGCTCATAAAGGCCCGTGAAACGGAGCGCGACGCGTGCGAAGCAACCTTCGTCAATGTACTTGGCGCCTACAAGAAGGGTGTGTCTGAGACAGTCCTCCGACTGTGGCTTCGAGTGCACGAGCACGGCGAAGAGCTTCCACGCCCCCCCAGGATTGATATGCGCGGCGCAGAGCTCGCGGGATGGGTATTCGCTGGATCATCTGGGCAGCCTCTGAACCTCAGGTCTGTCGACTGGAGTGTGTCGAACTTGGAGCACGCAAGTTTCAGGCACGTGAATCTCTCGGGCTCTAACTTTGAGGGTGGCCGGGCTAGGCGTGTCGAATTCCATGATTCGCGACTACACGGTGTACAGTTCAGGAATGCCAACCTGGTGGGTTCTGTGTTTCGAAGGTGTTCGCTAGAAGACGCGGGCTTCGAAGGCGCGGAAATGCGCAAGAGTCAGGTACTGCTCTGTCGTGGACTCGAGCCGGTGTGGCCTCAGGATATGGACTCGACCGTGATCTTGTGGGGGCGAGAAGGAATTCGTCTGTATGGATCGGTGCCCGCCGGTCCTGTAGGCGAGCTGAGCGTGCTCACTGGGCATTGGCAGTCCGTTACGGACGCAGCTCTCAGTGCGGACGGCGAGGTTGTGGCGTCGTGTTCGCCGGCGGGACTGCACGTGTGGGATGTGGAGACGGGTTTCTGTGAGCTGAGTATCCGGGAGACGAGTGCCAGAATGTGCGCGTTTAGCAGGGATGCCTCGCAAATCCTAGGAGTCGGCATTAGCGGTGTGGAAGTATGGGGGGCTCGGGCTGGCGAGCCGATTGCGCACCACCGGGCTACGCGGGCCACGAGGTCGAGAGCCATCGATGCGGACAGTGTGTGGGTGGTCTTCGATGACGCGAAGACACTGTTGGAGGTCTGGGATACAGAGCGTGGTGAGTGTGTGGGCCGAAGGAGCGGTGCAGGCTCGATACGTGCGTGGGCGGTCAGTAGTGCGAGCGGGATTGTGGTCGCCGCTGATGACGCGGGAGCCTGGGTCTGGCATGTAATGTCAGAAAAGACATCGAAACTCGCATTGGACGACGGCGAGGGTATTGTCGGGTGCACGGTAAGCTCGGATGGTGGCCGTCTGTTATGGGTATCCAAGGACTCTCGCAAGGAAACATACCGTGTGTGGACAGGCGCGCCTGACGGCGAGATGGAGAGCCTGGGCGTGCTGGAGGGCTCGCGTGTCGTGCGTGGCTGCGCGATTGCTGGGGAGACGGCGTTTGTGTGCGTGGATGACCGAATTCGTGCCTGGAACGTGGGCACCGGTGTACACCGAGATGTTACAGGGATATCGGGGAGCCTACGGGCGAGCCGCGATGGAAGCCGGCTCGTGGTCAACGAGGGTAGTCGTCTTCGGGTACTGGATGTGGGCACCGACGAAGTAGTCATAACGATAGGTGGATATGAGGGGTGTATCCACTCGTTGAGTGCGACGGCTGACGGCTCGACGGTGTTGTCGGCTTCCGACGATGGGTCTTTACGCGCTTGGAATGTCAATAGCGGCGCGCGAGTATTTTATTCCGAAGTAGGGAAGACACTCGGAATGTTTTCCGCGTGCGCTATCAGTTCTGACGGCGGGCTCATTGCAGGATATGCGTATTACGCAGGCGGCCTACGGCTCTGGAGTGCGCCGACTGGGGCAGAGCTCGTGAGAGACAATGAGGGAGGAGCATGGACTCGGGGCTGTGTGTTTACCAGCGATAACGAGCGAGTTGTTGCGGGATCGGGAAGGGGCATAACTATTTGGGATGTTGACGAACGTAGCTGTGTGAACCGACTGGGCGAACGAGCCCACGATTTCGAGGCCGCAAACGCAGATCACACTCGTATCGTGGTGCGCTCCACCGAAGGAGTGAGAATCATAGAGGCTGAGACCGGAAGATTGGTACGAGAAATCCCCATGCGGCCGGATGTGTACGTGGCTGCACTAGCACCAAATGAAGAGTGGATGGTAACAGGAGAAGGCCCCGCCGGTGAGCCGGAACTGACGGTGTGGGATGTGGAGACCGGCACGCCACTTAGAGTGCTGGTTGGACATTGGGACGCCATATGGTCATGTGCGGTGAGCAGTGACGGCGAGCAGATTGCTTCAGCTTCGAGCGACGGTACAGTGCGACTCTGGGACGCCAGAACCGGCGTGTGCCGGCATGTTCTTCAGGCTCATCGAGGGCAGGTACGTTCATGCGTGTTTGCGAATCGTGAGCGACTGCTTTCCGGTGGAACGGACGCGACGCTCCGTGTATGGGACACGAACGATGGACGACTGCTTATGACGATATGTCAGCTAGCTCGCGGAGAGGAAATAGTGTTCCAGGAATCGCCGCATCGTCGAACAATTAGAGCAACCGACGGCGCCTGGAGGTGGTTGGGATGGTTTGGGCGCGGCGAAAGGAATGGAAGTCTTAGGCGTTTTCCTGCGGAGTTGTTCGGCCCTCTACCAGGCTGAGAGCTCTTTCAGGCCGCGGCTTCCTTGTCCTGGAGCTGCAGCGCGTAGAGCCGGGCGTAGATGCCGTTCCTGGCCAGCAGCTCGGCGTGCGTCCCTTCCTCGCGGATCTCGCCGTGCGCCAGCACCAGGATGCGGTCGGCGCGCACCACCGTCGAGAGCCGGTGGGCGACCACCAGCGAGGTGCGGCCCGCCAGCAGCTTGGCCACGGCGGCCTCGATCACCCGTTCGGTCTCCGGGTCGACGCTCGAGGTCGCCTCGTCGAGGATGAGGATGCGCGGGTCCTGCGCCAGCGCCCGCGCGAAGGAGACGAGCTGCTTCTCGCCGACCGAGAGGCCGCCGCCGCGCTCGCTCAGCTTCGCGTCCAGGCCGCCGGGGATGCGCGACAGGAGCGGCCCGAGCCCGACCTCCAGGCAGGCGCGCTCGATGGTCTCGCGCGGCATGGCCGGGTCGAAGAAGGCCACGTTCTCGGCGATCGTGCCGGTGAAGAGGAACGTGTCCTGGAGGACGATGCCGAAGTGCCGGCGCAGGACGCGCGGGTCGTACGCCCGCACATCGCTGCCGTCGACCAGCACCCGCCCGCCGAGGACGTCGTAGAAGCGCAGCAGCAGGCCGAGGATCGTCGACTTGCCGGAGCCGGTGGCGCCGACCAGCGCGATCGTCTCCCCGGGCGCGGCCCGCAGCGAGACCCCCTTCAGGACCTCCTCGCCCCGCTTGTAGGAGAAGCGCACGTCCTCGAAGACGACCTCGCCGCGCAGCGGGCGCTCGGGGAGCGGCTGCGGCGGAGCCTTGACGGTGGGCTCGGTGTCGAGGAGCTCGAAGATGCGCTCCGACGACGCCATGGCCGCCTGCAGGATGTTGTACTTCTCGGAGAGGTCCATCAGCGGCCGGTAGAAGCGCTTGCTGTACTGGAGGAACGCCACCACCGCGCCCACCGTCATGGCGTTCTTCATCACCTGGAAGCCGCCGTACCAGATGATGGCCGCCATGCCGAGCGCCGAGAGGAAGTCGAGCGCCGGGTAGAAGACCGAGTAGTAGAAGATCGAGCGGATGTTGGCTTCGCGGTGGGCGTCGTTCACCACCGCGAACCCGGCCTCGGCCTCGCGCTCCCTGCGGAAGAGCTGCACGATCGTGACGCCGGAGAGGTGCTCCTGCAGGTAGGCGTTGACCCGGGCGATCTTCACCCGCACGTCGCGGAAGGTGTCGCGGGCGCCCTTCCGGAACCAGTTCGTCACCAGCATCATCGGGATCAGGATCGCCAGGGTGACGCCGGCCAGCGGCGGGTTCAGCAGGAAGAGCAGCACCACGATGCCGGCCAGCACCGCCAGGTCTCCGAGCAGCGACACGAAGCCCGAGGTGAAGAGCTCGTTCAGCGCGTCGACGTCGGTGGTCAGCCGGGTCATCAGCCGCCCGACCGGGGTCCGGTCGTAGAGCGCGATGTCGGCGCGGGCCAGGGCGTCGAAGATCTGGGTGCGCAGGTCGTACATGACGCCCTGTCCCATGCGCGAGGTCCACATGACCATCAGCGCGGTGAAGGCGAAGGCGCCGATCGCCGCCACCACGGTGAGGCCGACGATCCAGTCGAGGCCGTGCGGGCCGTAGACGTCGACGCCGAAGAGCGCGAACAGCGACGCCACGCTGCGGCCGGCCTTCCCCTCGGGGCTGCGGGTGAAGACCAGGTCTACCGCCGCGCCCAGGAGGAGCGGTCCCGCCAGCTGGGCCAGCGACTCCAGGACCAGCATCACCAGCGCGCCGGCCACGAAACGGCGGTAGGGTTTCAGCAGCCGGAAGAGGCGCGGCAGGAGGCGCAGGTCGTAGGTCTGGTCGAGGAGCTCTTCCTCTTGCGCGCTCATGCTGCCTCTACCTCTTCCAGCAGGCGCTGTCTCTCGGCGATGCCGGCGTAGACGCCGCCGAGCGCCAGGAGCTCGGCATGGGTGCCGACCTCGGCGACCCGCCCGTTCTCCAGCACCACCACGAAGTCGGCATGCTGGATCGTGGAGAGGCGGTGCGAGACCAGGAAGACGGTGCGGCCGGCCACCGCCTGCTTCAGGCCCAGGAGGATGCGTGCCTCGGTCTCGGTGTCGACTGAGGAGAAGGCGTCGTCCAGCAGCAGGTAGGGCGCGCCGGTCAGGAGGGCGCGGGCCAGCGCGGTGCGCTGCTTCTGCCCGCCGGAGAGCGTGATGCCCCGCTCGCCGACCATGGTGTCCAGTCCCTTGGGGAGCTGCGCCAGGTCGGGCTCGAGCCCGGCCGCCAGCGCCGCGGCCTCGATCTCCGCGCGGCTGGCCGCCGGCTGGCCGAACGCGATGTTGGCGGCCAGCGTGTCCGAGAACAGGAACGTCTCCTGCGGCACCGTCACCAGGCTGCGCCGCACCAGCGGCAACGGGACTTCGGTGAGGTCCCGCCCGCCGATGAAGACCGTGCCCTTTGGCGGCTCATCCAGCCGCAGCAGGAGGTTCAGGAGCGTCGACTTGCCGGCGCCGGTGCGCCCCACCAGGGCGACGGTGCTCCCCTGGGGCACGGTGAAGCTGACGTCGCGCAGCACGCTGCGCACGCCGCTGTAGTCGAAGGAGAGCCCCCGCACCTCGACATCGCCCTGCAGGACCGCGTCAGACGGGGTCGCCGGAGACTTGGCGGAGGCGATCCCCTCGGCGTCGCCAGACGCCGTGAAAGAGTTCAAAGGTTCAGCTACCCAGAGCTCCACCAGCCGGTTCCAGGAAGCGGCGCCGCGCTGCCAGAGGTTGACCACCCAGCCGAGGGCGATCGCCGGCCAGACGAGCTCCAGCAGGTAGAGGTTGAACTCCACGTAGCGGGCGACGCTGAGCGAGCCCTTCAGGATGAGGCGCCCGCCCACGTAGAGCGTGACCGCCGAGCCGAGCGCCACCAGGAGCTGCAGGGCCGGGAAGTAGAGCGCGTTGAGGCGCGCCAGCCCGAGGTTGCGCTCCAGGAACTCCTTGTTCTTGACGTCGAAGCGCCTCGCCTCGCTCTCCTCCTTGGCGAAGGCGCGCACCAGGCGGACGCCGGCGAAGTCCTCCTGAGCCTGGACCGAGATCTCGCTGAAGAACTCCTGGATCCTGGTGAAGCGCTTGTGGGTGATCTTGCCGACGACCGCCGTCGTCGCCGCCACCAACGGCAGGAAGGCCAGCGACACGGCGGTGAGGAGCGGCGACACCGACAGCATCAGCACCAGCGAGGCCACGCCGACGACGAGGGTGGTGGCACCGTGCATGACGCCCGGCCCGGCCATCATCCGCACCGCCGACAGGTCGTTCACCGCGCGGCTCATCAGGTCGCCCACGCGGTTCTGGCGGTGCCAGGTCGGCGGCAGCCGCAGCAGGTGGGACAGGAGGTCCTGCCGCATCTCGTACTCGATGTGGCGCGAGGCGCCGATGAGGAGCCGGCGGGTCAGGAAGAGGCAGATCGCGTCGCCGACGGCCAGGAGCACGATGATCGAGGAGAGCCAGAACAGCTTCCCCACGGTGACGCCGGTCTGCAGGTCCTCGATGGCGATCCGCACCACCCGCGGCATCGCCAGGAAGAGCGCCGAAGACCCGACCATCGTCAGGAAGCCGCCGACCAGCGGCGCGGGCCGACGGCGGAAATAGGAGAGGAAGCGGGGGACGTCCTTCACCGGTTCACGACGCCTGGAGCTTCTTCAACGCCGCCACCTTGAGCGCCTGGCTGGAGGCGCTGCGGGCCAGGATCTTCAGCTCCGCCTCGGGCATCCCCGGCAGCAGCCGCAGCGCGAACTGCACCGGCGTCTTGGGGTTGTGGATGAGGGCCACCTTGACGTCCATCGGGGCGATGAGCTGCTGCGTCCGCATGATCTGGTCGGCCATCTGGAACGACAGCGCCGTCGATTTGGCGATCCGCACGATCTCGTCGAGGGTGATGCGCGGGTTCTTCAGCAGCGCCAGGAGGACCTGCGGGTCGGTGTCCTGCATCAGGATCGCCCGCTCGCTGCGGTCGGCCTTGGGGGCCAGCATCAGCTTCTCGACGTGGCCCAGGCCGCGCATCTTGTCCCAGACGTTCTCCCGCACCTCGCGGCCGGGAGCCTCGACGACCGGCTCGGTCAGCAGCGCTTCGAGCAGCTCCGCCGGCTTCCCCTCGAACGCCAGCGCCACCGCTCCCGGCAGGATGCCGACCGCCTGCGCCTTCACCGCGGCCTCGCCGCGACCGGCCAGCCGGAGCGTCAGCGCCAGCGGCGCGAACAGGGGGAGCTTCTCGTCGGTGGGCAGGCGCAGACCGCCGGCGTTGAGGTTCGCCTCGTACTCGCGGCGCAGCTCCTCTTCGCTCTCGAACTCCACCGTGAACGCCGCCGGCGCGGGGCGGGACACCTTCACGCCCGCGTTATACCGCGGCCCCTCCTTACAATCGGGTGCATCAGCCGCAGACGCCTCCTCGCACCGGCCGCCGCGCTGCTCGCCGCCGCCTGTCTGGCCGGCTGCGGGCGCCGCGCCGCCCCGCCGATCCGCATCGGCCTCCTGGTCTCGCGGCATGGGACCATGGCCGCCAGCGAGGCGCCGGTGCGCGAGGCGGTGCTGCTGGCGGTCGAGGAGCTGAACGCCAAGGGAGGCGTGGTGGGCCGCTCGATCCAGGTGGTCGAGGCCGACGGCGCTTCCGATCCGGCGGTCTTCGCCCGCGAGGCGCAGCGCCTGATCGCCACCGAGCGCGTGGCCACGCTGTTCGGCTGCTGGACGTCGGCCAGCCGCAAGGCGGTGAAGACCGTGGTCGAGCGCTACGACCACCTCCTCTTCTACCCGGTGCAGTACGAGGGGCTCGAGGAGTCGCCCAACATCGTCTACCTCGGCGCCTCGCCGAACCAGCAGATCCTCCCGGCGGTCTCCTGGAGCTTCGCGAAGCTCGGGCGCCGCTTCGCGCTGGTCGGCTCGGACTACGTCTTCCCCCGCACCGCCGGCGCCATCATCCGCGACCTCCTGGAGCTGCGCGGCGGTGAGGTGGTGGCCGAGCACTACCTCCCGCTCGGCGCCACCGACTTCGGCGCGGTGGTGGCCGACCTGGCGGCCAAGGCGCCCGACGTCATCCTCAACACCATCAACGGAGACTCCAACGTGGCGTTCTTCCGCGCCCTGCGGGCCGCCGGGCTCACCTCGCAGCGGATGCCGACGCTCTCCTTCAGCCTCGGCGAGGCCGACGCGGCGCGCATCGGGCTGGAGCTGCTGACCGGCGACTACGCGGCCTGGAACTACTTCGAGACGATCCAGAGCGCCGAGAACCGCCGTTTCCTGGCGGCCTTCCGGGCTCGCGGCGGGCTCCAGCCGGGCGACCCCGGGGAGGCGGCGTACCTGGGCGTGAACCTCTGGGCCCAGGCGGTGCGCGACGCCGGGGTGGCCACGCCGCAGGCCATACGGGAGGCGGCGCGCAACCAGAGCTTCCGCGCCCCCGAGGGCGTGGTGACGATCGACTCCACCACCGGCCACACCTGGAAGACCGCGCGGGTCGGGCGCCTCCTGCCCGACGGCCAGTTCGAGGTCGTCTGGAGCTCCGAGAAGCCGGTGCGCCCGGCGCCGTTCCCGCCGTTCCGCACCCGCGACGCCTGGGAGCAGTTCCTGCTCGGGCTGTCGCGCTCCTGGGGGGGCGCCTGGGCCAGGCCGGTATGAGCGCGCCGCCGCCGGCCTCCGAGGCACGCCCCGGTCTGGCCGCGGGCTTCGCGTCGCCGCTCACCCGCCGGCTGGTGCTCTGGTTCCTGCTGGTCGGCCTGGTGCCGATCGTCTTCCTCACCGTCGCCGCCTATCGCAACACCGCCGCGGTGCTGCGCCGCGAGGCGACCAGCCGCCTCACCGCGATCGCCGAGCGGCAGTCGCACGACATCCGCTCCTACGTGGGAGAGCGCGAGCGGAACGCCCGCATCCTGGCGCTGGCTCCGTCGATGTCCTCGTCGCTGGCGCGCTGCCGGGACGCCCTGGCCGCCGGCGGCCGCGACGGGGAGGCCTACCGCGCCGTGGAAGCCGAGGTGCGGCCGGTCCTGGACCACTTCGAGGAGGCCGCCGGCTGGGAGGACGTGTTCCTGGTGACCGTGGACGGGGTCGTGGCCTATTCCAGCCACCTGCACGAGCTGGTCGGCGGCAGCGTGGAGAGCGGCGTCCTGGAGAAGAGCGAGCTCGGGCGCAGCGTGGGGCGCGCCCTCATGCTGGTGGCCCCGGACGTCTCCGACCTCACCATGTTCCCGCCCAAGGGGCGTCCGGCCGCGTTCGTGGCCGTGCCGCTGATCTCCGGCGGGCGCCTGCTGGGCGCCGCGGCGTTCGAGCTCTCGACGCGCGAGATCTTCAGCGTGGTGAACGACTACACCGGGCTGGGGCGCACCGGCGAGACGCTGATCACCTCGCAGGTCGGCACGGACGCGCTCTTCCTGACCCCGGTGCGGCACGACGCCGCCTCGGCCTTCCAGCGGCGCCAGCCGCTGACGCAGCTCCTGGGCGACGTCGATTCGATCCGCGGCCGGCTGCACTCCGGCACGGTCACCGACTACCGCGGCCAGCAGGTTTTCGCGGTCTGGAGCTACCTGCCGGTGCTGCGCTGGACGATGACCGTGAAGATGGATGCCGCCGAGGCGATGGCGCCGCTGCAGCGGCTGCGCTGGCTGTCGGCGGCGGTGGAGCTGCCGCTGGTGCTGCTGGTGGTGGCTGCGGCGCTCTCGATCGGGCGCTCGGTCTCGCGCCCGATCGTCAAGCTGACCGGCTTCACCCAGGCGGTGGCCGCCGGCGACCTCGCCCAGCGCATCACCACCAACCGCACCGACGAGCTGGGCGTGCTGGCCGGCGCCTTCAACCAGATGACCGAGGAGCTGCAGCGCTCGATCTCCGAGCTGGAGGCCTCGCGCCGCACGCTGGAGGACCGGGTGGCCGCGCGCACCGCCGAGATCTCGCAGAAGAACGCCGACCTGGAGAAGGCGATCTCGCGGCTCAAGCGCGCCCAGGAGCAGATCCTGGTGCAGGAGAAGATGGCGCAGCTCGGCTCGCTGACGGCCGGCATCGCCCACGAGATCAAGAACCCGCTGAACTTCGTGAACAACTTCTCGGTCCTGACCGTCGACCTCCTGGTCGAGCTGCGCCAGGGGCTGGAGGCGCAGAAGGGCGCTCTGCCGGACGACGCCTACCAGGACCTGTCGGCGGTCCTCGGCGACGTGGAGTCGAACGTCGCCAAGGTGCTGGAGCACGGCCGCCGCGCCGACGGCATCGTGAAGGCGATGCTGCTCCACTCGCGCGGCAAGGCGGGAGACAAGCAGCCGGTCGACATCAACGCGCTGGTGAAGGAGTACGTGAACCTGGCCTACCACGCCATGCGCGGGCTGGACGCCACCTTCAACGTCAAGTTCGAGACCGAGTACGACCCGGAGGCCGGCAGCATCGAGGCGGTGCCCCAGGACCTCTCGCGGGTGATCCTGAACATCGTCAACAACGCCTGCTACGCCACCAACGAGAGGAAGAAGGCCGAGGGCAGCGCCTACAGCCCGGTGCTGACCATCCGCACGCGCGGCCATCAGGACCGCGTGGAGATCCGGATCCGCGACAACGGGCCGGGCATGCCCAAGGAGGTGCGCGAGAAGATCTTCAACCCGTTCTTCACCACCAAGCCGGCCGGCGCCGGCACCGGCCTCGGGCTCTCGATCAGCCACGACATCGTGGCCGGCCAGCACGAAGGGTTCCTGGGCGTCGACTCGGCGCCGGGAGAGTGGACCGAGTTCCGGATCGTGCTGCCGCGCAAGCCGGGGGTGGTCGGCCGGACCGGCATCATCAATGCGCTCGACCTGTCCGGGACGAAGGCCCCGGAATAGTGGCCGGTAACAGGCTCCGAGTCCGGTAGCGCGTCTCCTCGTCCAGCACCGCGACCGCGCGCTGGTAGAGCCGCTCGGCGTCGTCCGCGCTCGTTCCGATCGCCAGCATCCCCACCTTCCCGAACTGCGACAAGGCCCCGATCATGTGGAAGAGGACGCCGGTGGCTGCGGTGGCTGAAGCCGAGTGGTCCCCCCCATCCGAAGGTTGATCTCGAGGGCCTTCACGTCCCAGTCGTCGTCCCGCGGCCGCGCCAGGAAGTCGACCGAGAAGCGGCCCATCACGCCGTGACCGGCGAGCGCTTCGCCCACCCGGAGCCCAACCTCCTGGAGCCGCAGCCGGTACGGCTCGCCAGCCGGAAAACGGCACCCCTTGTAGACCTGCGCGGTGGGGCCGCCGAGGATCTGCTCGTGGGTCGAGGCCACGAAGACCCGGCCGGTCGGGTTCACGCGCATCTGCACGCTCGGGCTGGTGGCCCCTTCCCCGTCGAGCACGTCCCCCTCGGTGTGCACGTCCTCCCTCCCGCAGCGAAGGTCCACGCCCGCCTCCCGGAAGATCCGGCGGCTGCCGGACTTCGTCCCCAGCCGCACCAGGTCCGGATCGGGGCCGTTCAGCGGGATGCCGAGCAGCACCGCCAGCAGCCGCTCGAGCGGCGTCGAGTTGAAGGCGGTCAGGTAGGCCCGCGTCCGGTCGGGGATGTTCACCGGGATGCGCTCGATCAGCCGGGGGCGCTCCAGCACCTTCTGGGTGAGCGGCTCCGGCGACGAATCGTAGGCGCAGAGGAGGGTCAGCCGCGAGCGCGCGTGGCTGGAGGTGACGCCCGCCAGGAGCTGCAGGTAGTACTCGAGCACCAGCGGATGGAGCGGCAGCGAAGTGACGTAGACCAGGCGCGCCCACGGGTTGCGCAGCCGGATCAGGAGGAAGAGCAACCTCTCCTCGAGGAAGGACGCCCCGGGGATCTTCGCAAGCTCTCCGGGGTCGAGGGAGAGCGACGGGACCACCACCGACGTGTAGGGGTGGTCGTTGCTCGGGAAGCTCACGCTCCAGAAGCGCGCCAGCTGCTCCTTCAGCGCGCCGAACGCGCGGCGCTCGTCTGCCTCCGACAGCTCCCAGGGGAAGGGGGCTTCGGGATCATCTAGCCAATCTGCGCCGCGCGCACCGGCGAAGCCTGATTCGTTTGCCTCAATTTCGAGGAGGGTCAGGCCCGGCCGTTATCATCCGGCTCCTTTGATCGGCACCAGGCTGGCCGCCCGCTACGAGGTCCTCAGCGAGCTGGGGCGCGGAGGCATGGGCGTCGTCTATCGCGCCCGCGACCCGGTGCTCTCGCGCGACGTGGCGGTGAAGCTCATCCCGCCCGGCAACCTGACGCCCGACTCGGAGGAGCGCTTCCTGCGCGAGGCGCAGATCGTGGCCCAGATGGACCACCCGGCCATCGTGCCGATCTACGACCTGGGCAGGCACGAGGGGGCGCTCTTTTTCGTGATGCCGGTCCTCTCCGGCACGAACCTGCGCCACCTGCTGCGCGACGGCACGCTGCGCCTGGGAGACGTCCTGGACATCGGCAGCCAGGTGGCCGAGGCGCTCGACTACAGCCACTCCCGTGGCGTGGTGCACCGCGACGTCAAGCCGGAGAACATCATGACGTCGCGCGAGGAGGGCGGGCAGGTGCGGGCCCGGGTCATGGACTTCGGCCTGGCGCTGGCGTCCAGCGAGAACCGCCTCACCAAGACCGGCACGCTGGTGGGGACGGTCTCCTACTTCGCTCCCGAGCAGGTCTCCTCGCACAGCTTCGACGGGCGCACCGACATCTACTCGCTCGGCACGGTGCTCTACGAGTGCCTCTCCGGCGAGCCCCCCTTCGGCGGCGAGGTGCAGTCGGCGCTCTACCGCATCGTCCACGAGGTGCCGCGGCCGCTGCGGGGCTTCGGCACCGACGTCACCGAGGAGCTGGAGACGATCGTCCTGCAGTGCCTGGAGAAGGACCGGGAGCGCCGCCCCAAGCGGGCCGCCCACCTCGCCGAGGCGCTGCGGCGCTACCGGGGCAAGCTGCGCGAGGACGAGTACACGCGCTCGGTGGTCCTCACCGCCAGCCGCATGCTGGAGCGGCCGGCCGCCGCGGCCGCGCCCTTCATCGGCCGCGAGAAGGAGCTGACCGCGCTCCAGAAGAGGCTGCACGCCGCCGTCGCCGGTGAATGCCAGCTGGCCCTGGTGGCCGGCGAGCCGGGCACCGGGAAGACGCGCCTCCTGGAGGAGCTGGTGACGCTGGCCAAGGCGCGCAAGATCCGCGTCCTCTCCGGCCGCTTCGTGGAGCAGGACCGGGCCTTCGCCCACCAGGGCTTCTGCGAGCTGGTGCAGGACTTCTTCCGCTCGCGCGACACCCTGAGCGAGGCGGTCTCGCGCCCCGACTTCTCCGACCTGGCCGGCGAGCTGGTGGCGCTCTTCCCGGTCCTCTCCGAGAACGGCGAGCTGCGCAGCGCCGCCGAGAGCGGAGCGAGGCCGGCGCCCGGCGGGGACGCCCGCAAGGGGGACGACCGCACCGCGGTCTTCGAGCTGCTGGCCCGCACGCTCACCCGCATCGGTCAGGGCAAGCCGCTGCTCCTGGCGCTGGAGAACCTGCACGGCGCCGAGCTCTCCATCGAGGCGCTGCAGTACGTGGTGCGCCGCCTCGGCTCCACGCCGACGCTGGTGGTGGGGACCTACCGGCAGACCGAGGTCGGTCCCAAGCACCCGCTGCTGGCGCTGCTGGACGCCTTCGCCGACGACCCGCGCTTCCTGTCGCTGACGCTCGGACCGCTCTCGGCCTCGGAGAGCCGCGCCCTGGTCGAATCGGCGGTGGGCGGCGCCAAGCTGGCGAGCGGGCTGGTGGAGCGCATCTACGACGCGACGGAGGGCAACCCGTTCTTCACCAAGGAGCTGGTGAAGTCGCTGGTCGACTCCGGCGGCATCGCCCGCGACGAGAGCGGGGTGATGAACTTCTCGCGCGGGGCAGCCATCTCCTCCGACGCGCTGCCGGCCACCATCCAGCAGGCCATCGAGCGCCGCATCAAGCGGCTGCCCGAAGAGCTGCGCGAGGTGCTCTCGATCGCCTCGGTGCTGGGGCGCAGCTTCGAGTTCCGCGACCTGGAGAGCGTCGCGCCGGAGGCCGGCGACCTCGACTCGGCGGTGGAGCGGCTGGTCGCCGAAGGCATCCTGGAAGAGGAGCGCGAGTCGCGCGGCGACCGCCTGGCCTTCACCAGCGGGATGGTCCGCGACGTCCTCTACGGCGCGTACTCGCGCCGCAAGCGGCGGGCGCTGCACCGCAAGTACGCCGACCTTCTGGAGAAGCGCCATGCCGGGCGGCTGGAGCGCGTCTACCCCGAGCTGGTGCACCACTTCACGCAGGGGGACGTGCCGGAGAAGACCGTCGCCTACGGCCTGAAGCTCGCCGAGAAGGCGCTCGAGGCCAGCAGCGCCGACGAGGCGATCCGGGTGGCGCGCTCCACCCTGGAGGTGCTGGAGGACGAGGGCTGGACCGGCGACCGCGTCCTGGAGGGGGAGGCCCGATTCCTCCTGGCCCGCGCTCACCGGATGGCGGGGAGCGTCGACGCGGCGCTGGACGAGAGCGAGGCCGCGGTGAAGGTGTTCGCCGAGTCGAAGGACCAGGCGCGCGCCGTGGAAGCGATCGTCTTCGCCGCCGAGACCGCCTGGCAGGGGCGGCGGGCCGAGGAGACGCGCCGCTGGGTGGAGCGCGGGGCCGAGGCGGCGCGCGGGCTCGGAAACCTCGACGCCCTCCGGAAGCTGCTGGCGCTGGCGGCCACCGTGGCGAACCTGCGGGGGGAGTACCAGCGGGCGGCGGCCTTCCTGGCGGAGATTGCCGCGTTGGCCCGGGCCTCCACGGCGGCCGCCGTAGAGCTCCCCCGCGGTGGCCGGCTGGCGGTGGCGATGTCCAGCCCGATCACCGCGATGGAGCCGGCGGCGACGCAGATCGACGAGGAGACCGAGGTCCTCGGCAACGTCTTCGAGACGCTGGTGACGACCGACGAGCGCGGCAACCCGGTGCCGTCGCTCTGCGAGGAATGGTCCCTGCTCGACGGCGGCCGGACGGTGCGGCTGCGGCTGCGCGGCGGCGTCCGCTTCTCGGACGGCACCCCGCTGACCGCCGAGGCCGTGAAGGCCTCCTTCACCCACGCCGCGACGCTCCGCCGGGACGAGCTGCCGGCCGCCTTCGCGACCGTGCGCGGCGTGGAGGCCTTCGTCAGCGGCGGCTCGGACGCCATCGAGGGCTTCGAGGTGCGCGGGGACGACGGGCTGGACATCCACCTGCTCGAGCCGCTGCCGATCTTCCCGGCGCTGCTGACCGATCGCACCGCGGCGATCGGGCTGCCGCGCGGGGGCCGGATGCTGGGCACCGGCCCGTTCCAGCTCGCCGAGCGCACCTCCGACCGGGTGGTGCTGGAGCGCAATCCGCTCTGGCGCGGCGCCGCGCCGCCGCTGGACGCCGTCGAGTTCCGGGCGCCGATGAACCCGGCGGCCATCGCCGCCGGGCTGCGCTCCGGAGAGCTCGACCTGGGGCGCGACCTGCACCCCGAGGACCTCGACGCGCTGCTGCGCGAGCCGCGCTTCCGAACCGGCCTGGTGGAGACGCCCAAGAGGAACACCTACTTCGCCACCTTCAACGTCTCGCGCCCGGCCGGAGGCAACGAGGGGCTGCGGCAGGCGCTCTCCGGGGTGGTGCGCACCCAGGACCTCGTCTGGGGCGCGCTGGGACGCTTCGCGCTGCCGGCCACCGGGCTCCTGCCGCCGGGCATCCTGGGGCACGACGCCGGGCGCCGGCGCCCGCACCTGACCCGCGAGAAGGCCGCCGCCCTGGTGGCCGCGTCGGGGCTGCCGCAGCCGGTGCGGCTCGCGGTGGCGCTGCACCCCTTCTTCCTGGACCGCTACCGCGCGCTGACGACCTCGCTGCTGGAGCTCTGGAAGGAGATCGGCGTCGAGGCCTCGCTCGAGACCCCGACCATGGCCGAGTACCTCGCCTCCTATCAGAAGCCGCAGGGCTTCGACGTGCGCATCGGGCGCTGGAACGCCGACTACGACGACCCCGACAACTTCACCTTCAGCCTGTTCCACGGGACCAGCGGCCTCTTCAAGGGGTACTTCTCCTCGAAGGAGACCGACGCGTTGCTCGAGGAGGCGCGGCGCGAGAGCCGCTCGGTGGTGCGCGAGGGGCTCTACCGCAAGTTCGAGAACGTCCTCCTCGACGCCGGCATCCTGATCCCGCTCTTCCACGATGTGGACTACCGCATCGCCGCGCCGCGGGTGCGCGGCCTGGCGCTCCGCAGCGGCGCCCCCTACGTGAACTACGGCGAGCTGGCCAAGCAGGAGGCCGCCGCTCCGGCGGCGTCGCTGGCCTGGGGCGGAGGCGTCCTCCGGCTGCCGATCAGCGGCTCGGTGTACAGCCTCGAGCCGGCGACCGCCGACGCCATCGAGCAGGGGGAGGTCATCCCCAGCATCTTCGAGACGCTCACCCGCGACGAGGGAGCCGGCGTCGTGCCCTGGCTCGCCTCCGAGCTCTCCACCGAGCAGGGGGGCACGCGCTTTCGCTTCCGGCTGCGGCCGGGAGTGCGCTTCCACGACGGACGGCCGCTGACCGCGCGCGACGTCCGCTACTCCTTCGAGCGTCTCCTCCAGACCGGCGGCAACGAGGTCCGCTGGATCCTCTCGTCGATCCGCGGCGCCAAGAAGCTGATTGCCGGGGAGGCCGCCGACCTGGCCGGGTTCCACATCGTCTCGCCGTCGGAGCTGGTCATCGAGCTGGAGGAGCCGCTCTCGTTCTTTCCGGTCCTGGTGTCGACACCGGCCGCGGCGATCCTGCCGGAGGGGACCGGCACCTTCGGCAACAGCTGGCGCAGCGGCTGCGTGGGCACCGGGCCTTTCCGCGTGGTGGAGTTCGAGCCGGGCCGGCGTCTCGAGCTGGAGAGGAGCCCGGGCTACTGGCGCGAAGGCTACCCACGCAGCGAGGGGCTCTCGTTCCGCTTCGGCGTCCCGCCGGCGGAGATCAAGAGCGAGTTCCTGGCCGGACGCTTCTCCCTGGCCGGCGACCTCCTGCCCGCCGACGCCGAGGCCCTGCGGCACGACCCGCGCTTCGCCTCCGGCTATCGGGAGAGCCCGCGCCTGCTGACCTACCTCATGGCCTTCAACAGCCGCGCCGGCGCCTTCCGCGACGCCGGGCTCCGGCGCGGCCTGGCCAACGCCCTCGACCGGCCGGCGCTGGTGCGAAAGACGCTCGGCCGGAGCGCTCTGCCGGCGACCGGGCTCATCCCGCCCGGCCTCCTCGGCCACTCCGCCGAGGCCGGCGCGCGCCCCGCCGCCGGCCGCGCCCCGGACGAGACGGTCTCCAAGGAGACGGTCGAGGTGTCGGCGGTGGTCCACCCGATCTTTTTCAAGGAGTACGCCAGCTACCTCCAGGAGCTGACCGGCGTGCTGCGCGAGATGGGCGTCGGCCTGCGGATCGTGAACCGCACGCAGGCCGAGATGCTGGAAGGGCTGCGGAGCGGCAGCGCCGACCTCTACCTGGGGCGCTGGGACGCCGACTACCCGGACGCCGACTCCTTCGTGCGGGGCCTGATTCACACGCGCGAGGGCATCCTGGGCGCCTTCTGCGGATCTCCCGAGGTGGACCGCCTGGCCGAGGCGGGGCGCGCCGAGAGCGACCCGCGCATCCGCCACTCGATCTACCGGCAGGTGGAGGAGATCCTGGCGCGGGAGGCGCTGCTGGTACCTCTCTTCCACGAGCAGGTCTATCGCTTCGCCCAGCCCGGCGTCGAGGGCCTCACCGTCGGCTACTCGGCCCCCGCGGTCCGCTACGAGGACCTCAGGATGCGAGGCTGATGGCGACCGACAAGATCCTGATCGTGGACGACGAGCCCGACCTCGAGATGCTGATCCGGCAGCGCTTCCGCCGCGAGGTGCGCGAAGGACGGTACGAGTTCGTCTTCGCCAGGAACGGCGTCGAGGCGCTGGCGCACCTGAGGGACGACCAACAGATCGAGGTGGTGCTCTCCGACATCAACATGCCGGAGATGGACGGCCTCACGCTGCTCGGCCAGATCGCCCAGCTCGAGAACCCGGTGCTCAAGGCGGTGATCGTCTCGGCCTACGGCGACATGGAGAACATCCGGACTGCCATGAACCGGGGCGCATTCGACTTCCTGACGAAGCCGATCGACTTCCGCGACCTCGAGATCACCATCAAGAAGACGCTCGACCAGCTGGCCACGCTGAAGAACGCGCTGAAGGCCCGCGACGAGCTGGTCTCGCTGCAGAAGGAGCTGCACCTGGCGGCGCGCATCCAGCAGTCGATCGTGCCGCGCAAGTTCCCGCCGTTCCCCGGGCGCAACGACGTCGACATCCTGGCCGAGATGTGGCCGGCGCGGGAGGTGGGCGGCGACTTCTACGACTTCTTCCTGCTGGACTCCCGGCACCTGGGCTTCGTGATCGGCGACGTCTCCGGCAAGGGGATGCCGGCGGCCATCTTCATGGCGCTCACCCGGGCGCTGCTGAAGGCCACCGCGCAGCGGGCCGACAGCCCCTCGGAGTGCATGGAGCGCGTGAACACCCTGCTCTGCGCCGAGAGCACGGCCGGCCTCTTCGTGACGGGCTTCTACGGGATCCTCGACACCGAGACCGGCGCTCTGCAGTACACGTTCGCCGGGCATCCGCCTCCCTATCGGATCGAGCCGGGCGGAAGGGTCACGCCGCTGCCCGGGCAGCCCGGCATGATCCTGGGCATCTTCGAGGGCGCCCAGTTCGTCACCAGCCGCAGCCGGCTGGCTCACGGGGACACCGTCTTCCTCTTCACCGACGGCGTCACCGAGGCCCAGGACCCGGCCGGGAACCTCTACGGCGAGGAGCGCCTGGAGGCGTTCCTGGCCACCCTCGGCGGCGTCCCGCTCTCGGAGCTGCTGTCCCGCACCGTGGAGGAGATCCACATCTTCGCCGCCGGCGCGCCGCAGTCCGACGACCTGACGCTGCTCGCGGTGCGCTGGAGATGATCCTGGAGCTCGAGCCGCAGCTTCCCGAGATCGCCAGGCTCCAGCGCGAGGTGGAGGCCTTCGGCCTCGAGCACGGGCTGAACGAGGAGGCCATCTTCGACCTGACGCTGGCGGTCGAGGAGATCGTCACGAACGTCATCCTCTACGCCTTCGACACGCCGGGGGAGCACCGGGTCCGCCTGGAGATCAAGTCGGAAGGGGGCGAGGTGATCGCCTCGGTCATCGACGACGGACGCCCGTTCGACCCGCTCCAGAAGCCGGAGCCGGACCTCTCAAAACCGATCGAGGAGCGGCCGATCGGCGGCCTGGGCATCTTCCTGACCAAGAAGCTCATGGACGAGGTCACCTACGAGCGGCGCGACGGCCGGAACATCCTGACCATGAGGAAGCGCTTCCCGCCGCTTCCGTAGAATCGGATCGGGGAGCTTCATCATGCGAGTCGACATCGAGTCCGGCCGCGCCCAGGAGGGCTATGTCACCGTCACCCCGCACGGGTCGCTGAACGCCAGCACCTCCAAGGAGTTCGAGGAGGCGGTGCGCCCCTGGCTGGAGCCGCCGGTGAAGGTCATCCTGCTGGACATGCACGACGTGGTCTACGTGTCGAGCGCCGGCCTGCAGGTCCTCTTCGCGATCAAGAAGGCGCTCACCGAGCGGGGCGGCGACCTCACCTTCAGCCGCCTGCAGCCGCAGATCGTGAAGCTCTTCCAGATCGTCAACGCGCTGCCCAAGGAGAGCATCTTCGCTTCGGTCGAGGAGGCGGACCGCTACTTCTACTCGATCATGAACCGCGAGCTGGGCCGGCAGCGGGAAGGGGCCTGATCACGAAGCTGCCGTTCCCCGTCGCCCGGAAGGTGCCGAAGGTCGACGCCCTCCACGGCGAGACGCGGGTCGACGACTACCACTGGCTGCGGGAGAGGGAGAACCCCGAGGTCCGCGCCTACCTGGAGGCCGAGAACCTTTATGCCGAGGCGGTCGTGGCACCGCTCCACGAGCTGCGCGAGCGGCTCTACGACGAGATGCTCGGGCGCATCAAGGAGACCGACCTCTCGGTGCCGTACCGCCAGGCCGGCTCCTGGTGGTACACGCGCACCGAGCAGGGGAAGCAGTACGCCATCCGCTGCCGCCGGCGCGGCAGCCCCGACGCGCCGGAAGAGGTCGTCCTCGACCTGAACGCGCTGGCCGAGGGGCATCCGTTCCTGGGGCTGGGCGCCTTCGAGCCCAGCGACGACGCCCGCCTCCTGGGGTACACCCTGGACACCACCGGCTACCGGCAGTTCACGTTGGCGATCAAGGACCTGGAGAGCGGGGAGCTCCTGCCGGAGCGCGTGGAGCGGGTCACGTCGCTGGCCTTCGCGCGGGACGGCGCCACGCTCTTCTACACCGTCGAGGACGGCGCCACCAAGCGCTCCTACCGCCTCTACCGCCACCGACTCGGCTCGGTGGGGGGGGACGAGCTGGTCTACGAGGAAGCCGACGAGCGGTTCAGCGTCGGCGTGCACCGGACGCGCAGCGGAGCCTTCCTGGTGCTGACGTCGTCGAGCCACACCGCCAGCGAGGTGCGGGTGCTGCCGGCCTCGGAGCCTTCGATGGCGTGGCGCCTGGTGGCTCCGCGCCGGGAGGAGCACGAGTACTACCTGGACCATCGCCAGGACCTCTTCTACATCCGCACCAACCGGGACGCGCTCGGCTTCCGGATCGTCACCGCGCCGGTGGACGACCCGTCGCGCTGGAGCGAGCTGGTGCCGCATCGGACGGGCGTGATGATCGAGGACCACGACCTCTTCGCGCGCCACATGGTGCTGCTGGAGCTCGAGGGGGGGCTGCCTTATCTCTCCGTCCACGACCTGGAGGCCGCCGAGGGCGCGGCGTCGCATCGCGTGGCGTTCCCGGAGCCCACCTACTCGGTCTACGGCGCCACCAACCGCGAGTTCGAGAACACCGTCTTCCGCTACGGCTACGAGTCGATGGTGACGCCGCGCTCGATCTACGACTACCACCTCGACAGCCGCGAGTCGGTGCTGCTCAAGCGGGTGGAGGTGCTGGGGGGCTACGACCCGGCCGGCTACACCTCGGAGCGGACGTTCGCCGCGGCCGCCGACGGCACGCTGGTGCCGGTCTCGCTGGTCTACCGCAACGGGTTGGTGAAGGACGGCCGCGCCCCCTGCTTCCTCTCCGGCTACGGCTCCTACGGCTATCCGAACTTCGCCGGCTTCGATTCCAACGCGATCTCGCTCCTGGACCGCGGCTTCGTGATGGCCGAGGCGCACATCCGCGGCGGCGGCGAGCTCGGCAAGGCCTGGCACGACGGCGGCCGGATGGCGCAGAAGCGAAACACCTTCACCGATTTCATCGCCGCCGCCGAGCACCTGATCGCCCACGGCTACACCGCCTCGGAGCGGCTGGTGATCGGCGGCCGCAGCGCCGGCGGCCTGCTGATCGGCGCGGTCGTCAACCTGCGCCCCGAGCTGTTCCGCGCCGCGCTCCTCTGGGTGCCGTTCGTGGACGTGATCAACACCATGCGCGATACCTCGCTGCCGCTCACCATCGGCGAGTTCGAGGAGTGGGGGAACCCCGAGGTCGAGGAGCACTACCGGCTGATGAGGAGCTACTGCCCCTACACGAACCTGGCCGGGAGCCGCTATCCCTGGATGCTGGTGAAGACGGCCTTCAACGACAGCCAGGTCATGTACTGGGAGCCGGCCAAGTACGTCGCCAAGCTGCGCACTCTGAAGCAGGGGGACGAACCGCTGCTCTTCGTCACCAACATGGGCGCCGGGCACGGCGGGGCCTCGGGGCGCTACGACGCGCTGCGCGAGGCGGCCTTCGACGCCTCGTTCATACTCTGGGCCGTCGGCATCGAAAACTAGTCTCGGGAGGTTCCATGTCCCGTTCGAGAGCTCGCCGCCTCGCGCTGGGGATGCTGTGGACGTTCGTTTCCGGAGGCGCGGGTGCGGCGATCCCGGCCTCGGAGCGGACGGCGCTGATCGACCTCTACAACGCGACCAACGGGCCCGGCTGGACGACCAGCACGAACTGGCTGGGTGCGCCGGGCACCGAATGCAGCTGGGCCGGCGTCGACTGCAACGGAACCAGCACGAACGTGAATGGTCTCTTCCTGCAGGTCAACAACCTGAGCGGGTCGCTGCCCGACAGCCTGGGCAGCCTGACGCAGCTCGAGCAGCTCTTCCTGGTCGGAAACCACCTCAGCGGCCCGCTGCCCTCGGGCCTGGGGAGCACCGCTCTGAGGGACCTGGATGTCGGCGGGAATGCCCTCGTCGGCGAGATCCCTCTCTCCCTGGTCAACCTGCCGCTCGACGGCGACTCCGGCCTGAACCTCCGCTACAACGGCCTCTACGCGACGAACGCCGGGCTGGCCGGCTACCTCGACAGCCGGCAGCCGGGCTGGGAGACGACGCAGACGGTCGCACCAAAAGACCTCGCGGTGGTGAGCGTCACCAACACCACCATTACCTTGAGCTGGGGTCTGATCGCCTACACCGCTGACCCGGGCGCCTACCTCGTCATGGCCTCCACCACGCCGGGCGGTCCCTATACGCTGGCCGGCAAGACCAGCGACAAGGGCACGTTCTTCTTCACCGTGCGGGACCTCTCGCCCGGCACCACCTATCGGTTCGTCATCGAGACCGTCACCCTGTCGCACAGCCAGAACACGAACGAGATCGTGAGCGAGCCCACCCCCGAGCTCTCGGCGCGGACCGCCTCGCCCGAGCTTCCGACGGCGACGGCGACGGTCAGCGGCGGCGGCGCGGTCTGCGCCGGCGGCTCGGCGCAGATCAGCGCCGCGCTCACCGGCACGCCGCCCTGGACGGTGACCTGGTCGGACGGCGTGGTGCAGAACGTGGCGGCCTCGCCGGCCACGCGCACCGTGACGCCCGCCGTCACCACCACCTACACCGTCACCTCGGTCACGACCAGCGCCGCATCGGGTTCCGGAAGCGGCAGTGCGGTGGTGACGGTGAACCCGATCCCGGCCGCGCCGCTGATCACCGCTCCGGTCTCGCTGGCGCCGTTGCAGTCCGGCGCGGCCAGCGTGGAGAGCCACACCGGCAGCATCTATGCGTGGACGGTGGTCAACGGCACGCTGACGACGCCGGCCACTGGCAGCTCGATCGGCTTCGTCGGCGGCGCTTCGGGCACCGTCACGCTCTCGGTGCGCGAGACCAGCGCCGCCGGCTGCGTCTCGGCGGCCGGCACGCGTTCGGTCACGATCATCGACCCCTGCCCGCCACCGGGTGCGGCGGTCCTCTCGAGCCCGTCGACGACCTACACGACCGGGCAGGCGGCCTTCGTCACCTGGAGCGTGGCGTCCGGTCTGGGCACCGGCGGCGTCTACACGCTGGAGACGTCGACCGACGACTTCGCCACCCTCGCCGGCACGCTGACGACGACCGGCACGTCGGCGCTGCTGCCGACCGAGCAGTCGGGCACCGACCTGCGCCTCTCGCTGCGCGTGCGCGCCCGCAAGGAGTGCGGCAGCGCCTCGGTCTCCGCCGTGCTGACGCTCAGCTTCCGCGCCGCGCCCGCCTCCTTCCTGATCACCCGCGAGGGACCCGCCTGGACCGCGCAGGCCGGCGATCCGCCGCCCAGCGCCACGGTCTCCTACCGCAACGTCGGTGCCCTTCCGGGGCGTCTCTCGCTGTCCTCCACCGGCAACTTCTTCGCGGTCTCCCCCGGGCTCCTCGACCTCGCGCCCGGCCAGGAGGGGAGCGTCACCCTCACCGCGATACCCGCGGCGCTGCGCTCGGCCGGCTCGTACCGCGGGCTCCTGGTCGCGGTCTCCGGCGGCGACTCGCTCCCCACCGCGGTGTCGCTGGCGGTCGGTCGCGCCGTGGACGCGCGGGTGACCGCCTCGGCGAGCAGCGTCACCTTCGACGCTCCGGCGGGGCAGGCGCCGGCGCCGCGGCAGGTGACGATCACGGTCTCCTCGCCCGACAGCGAGCCGGTCCAGGTCTCGCAGGACCTCGGCCCGGGGGGCTCGTGGCTGGTGGTGACCGGCCTGGAGCAGCCGATCCTCCCCGGGGGGAGCGCGTCGCTGACGCTGCGCGTCGACCGCGCGCTGCGCTCCTTCTGGGAGGGCCCTCCGCCGCTGCGAACCGTGCTGCGGCTCACTCCGGTCGGCGGTGATCCGGAGACCGACTCGGCGATCGTCGAGGTGGTCGACGTGGAGACCTTCACGGTGACGCCCGGGGACGACCGCGGCGGCGCCGGCAGCCCCGCGCCGCAGGCAGCGCCTCCGGGCGGGACCTCGTTCCTGATCCCGACCGTGGTGAAGGCGGTCTCCGGCCTCACCGGCCAGCGTTTCTCGACCGACGCCTGGCTGCACAACATCAGCGGCGCGCCGGTGCCGGCCACGCTCTACTTCACGCCCGACGGCAAGGACGGCCTCGTCGACCCGGCGGTCCGCAAGGCGTCGGTGACCGTTCCGGGCGGGCAGACGCTCCGGCTGCCCGACCTCCTGGGCAGCGTCTTCCGGCTCGAAGGCACGTCCGGCCAGGTCGAGCTGCGATCGCAGACGCCGGAGCTGCTCTCGCTGAGGACGACCGTGGACTCGATCCTGGCCGACGGCAACCCGGCCACGCGCTTCGGCACCGAGATGCCGACCGTCGCCCACGGCGCCGGCGTCGGGCTCGGCGACGGCGAGCTCGCGGTGCCGGGCATCGACGACGACGACACCAACCGCGCGAACCTCATCCTGACCGAGACGACCGGCGCGGCCGCCTTCGCGCGGGTCACGCTCTACGGTCCCGACGGCGCGGCGCTGGGGAGCCGCGAGTACGGTGTGCCTCCCTACGGCAAGGTGCAGGAGAACCGTATCGTCGACAGGCTGGTTCCGGGGCGCGCTCTCTCGGGCGGCTGGCTGGGCGTGACGGTGATCTCCGGGAAAGGCCGGCTGGTCGCCGTGGCCACCGTCATCGACAACCGCTCCGGCAGCTTCAGCGCGGTGCTGGGCCGCGCGATCGCGACGGCGCCCTCCGGGCGCGCGCCCGAGGCCACCACCGGCACCTACCTGATCCCGTCGGTGGCGCGGACCGTCGGGCTCAACAACACGCTGTTCAAGACGCGGCTCGACCTGGTGAACCAGACGGCGTCCCCGGTCACGCTCTCGATGAGCTACGTCTACGTGGACCAGGACGACGGCGGCGCGCTGAAGGAGCAGACGGTCCCGGTGACACTGCCGGCCCGCGGGGCGCTGCCCAAGGCCAAGGCCGGCGACGTGCTGGCGGGCGTCTTCGGGGTCTTCAACCGCTCCTACGGCTCGATCCTGATCCGGGGGGACGTCTCGCGGGTCACCGGCGTGGCCGGCGTCTCCAGCCAGGTCGATCCCCTCGACGCGACCAAGGGCTTCAAGACCGCGCAGGTGAACGGCGTGCTGCTCGACGCGGTGGAGTTCCTGAGCGCGGGCGCCGAGGAGCGGCGCGTGCCCAACGTCGAGAAGAGCGACTACCGCCGCACGAACCTGATCCTGGTCGAGGTGAAGGGGCAGTCCTGTCTGGTGGAGGTGCGCGCCCGCACCGCGGCCGGTCAGTCGGCGGGGGCGCGCACGTTCGGCGTCGCCCCGTTCGAGTACCGGCAGATCAACCAGGGGGAGCTCTTCGGTCCCGACGGCCTGTCGCTGGGCGAGGGGCCCTTCCAGAACCTGGAGCTCTCGGGCCGCGTCGTCTCCGGCGGATGCCGCGTGCTGGGGCTGGCCACCATCATCGACAACCTCTCGCGCAACCCGGAGATCTTCCTGCTGCAGCCGGCCGCCCCGCCGGCCACCGGCGGCAGCATCGGGTTCTGACGCACGCGCCTCAGCGCGCGCCGACCTCCTGGGCCAAGACGTAGCTGTCGCTCCTGGGCTGCCAGAGAAGGTCGTCGCGCAGCGCGTAGACGTCCTCGTCGATGTAGAGCGGCACCCAGAAGACCTCCTCGACCACGGTGCGGATCAGCTTCTGCAGCGTGGCGTGCCGCTTCTCCATCTCCACGATCTCGGCGCTGGCGTCGATCTCGGCGTCGAGGGCCGGCAGGTTCGGGCTGAAGACGGCGCCGCGCCCGCCGGCTCCCGGCATCGGGGTGCGGAAGCGCTGCTGGAAGAGGAGGTCGGCGTCGCCGGTGGGGCAGCCGAAGCGGGAGAGGAAGAAGCTGAGCCGGTCATGGTTCATGAGGTCGAAGAACTCGGGGTCGCTCATGGAGGCGAGCGCGGTGCGGATGCCGACGCCGGAGAGCATCTCCGCCACGATGCGGGCCGTCTCGTCGAACTGCGCGCGCACGTGGAGCGTGACCGCGAAGCCGTCCGGATAGCCGGCCTGCCCGAGAAGCGCCCGCGCCCGCGCCGGGTCGGCGGCCGCCACCGGGAGCGAGGCGTCGTAGCCGAAGACGAACGGCGGCAGCGGCTGCGACGCCGGCATCGCGTAGGTGGAGAGGCGCTTGACCAGCGCGCGCCGGTCGATGGCCAGCGAGACCGCTTCGCGCACCTCGCGGCGCCGGAAGGGGTTCGGGAGTCCCGGCACGAAGGGCGTCTCCGGGCGCACCAGGTCGAAGCTGAGCTGCTTCACGAAGAGGCTCGTCTTCCTGGCGACCCTCAGCCCGGCCACGCCGCGCGTCAGCTCCTCGACCGTCTTGGAGTTGCACTGGACCAGCCGGCTGCGGCCGGCGGTCAGGTCCTGGAGCGCCTGCTCCGGCCCCCGCTGGAGCGTGAAGGCCACCTCGCCGAAAGCCGGCTTGGTGCCGTGGTAGCCGTCGTGGCGCGCCATGCGGATCTCGCCTGGCTTGGTCCAGCTCTGCAGCCGGTACGGCCCGGTCCCGTCCTCCCGCTCCGCCAGCGCCGCGCTGTCGGAGCCCTCGGGCACGATCAGCACGAACGGCAGCGCCGCCAGGAGGATCGCGCTGGGCCGCTTGGTGGTCAGCTCCACCGTATGGGCGTCGAGCGCCTTCACCGCGTCGACGCCGGAGAGGTAGACCGAGATCTCCAGCGCCGGCGTCCGTGCCAGCCTCTGGAACGAGAAGACCACGTCCCTTGAGGTCAGCGCCCGGCCGGAGTGGAACCGCACCCCGCGGCGCAGATGGAAGATCCAGGTACGGGCGTCGGGGTTGTCCCAGCGGGCCGCCAGCGCCGGGCGCAGCTCCAGGCCCGGGTCGGCCAGCACCAGCGGCTCGTAGAAGTGGGAGGCGATCGCGAAGTTGCCGGCGATGTTGCGGGCGTGCGGGTCGAGCGTGTCGATCTCGAAGGGCACCGAGATCGTGAGCGGCGCGCTCTGCTGGGCCGGCCGCCGGCAGGAAACCGCGGCCAGCGCCGCCGTCCAGAGGCACGCTCGCCAGACACCATTGCGCACGCCGGCAGTCTAAGCGGGTAACCTCGCCGTCCGTGAAGGCGCTGGTCGTGAACGAGGGGCGCGCCAGGCTGGGCGACGTGCCGCGGCCGCGCCTGCGCCCGGGCTTCGCGCTGGTGAAGGTGATCGCCTCCGGCATCTGCAACACCGACCTGGAGCTGGTGAAGGGGTACCACGGCTTCTCCGGCGTGCTCGGCCACGAGTTCGTGGGCCGGGTGGAGGCGCCGGCGGCGTCGCCGCTCCTGGGCCGGCGGGTGGTCGGCGAGATCAACCTGGCCTGCGGCCGCTGCGGCTGGTGCGCGAGGGGCCTGGGCCGCCATTGCCCGCGGCGGACGGTGATGGGCATCCGCGGCCATCCGGGGACGCATGCCGAGTGGCTCACCCTGCCGGAGCGGAACCTGCATCCGGTGCCGGACTCCGTCGCCGACCTCGAGGCCGTCTTCACCGAGCCGCTGGCCGCCGCCGGCGAGGTGCTGGAGCAGGTGGAGGTGACCGGGCGGACCAGGGCGGCGGTGCTGGGGGCCGGGAAGCTCGGCTCGCTGGTGGCTCAGGTGCTGAGGACCGCCGGCGCCGAGGTGGAGCTGCTGGGGCGCGCGGACGGTGGGAGGCCGGGCTCCTTCGACCTGGTGGTCGAGGCTACCGGCTCTCCGGCCGGCATGCCGCGGGCGATCGCGTTGGTGAGGCCGCGCGGCACGATCGTCTGGAAGTCCACCCACCACGCGCCGGCCCGTTTCGACGCCGCGCCGCTGGTCGTCCACGAGATCACCGTCGTCGGCTCGCGCTGCGGGCCGTTCGCGCCGGCGCTGGCGCTTCTGGCGAGCCGCCGGGTGGACGTGCGCCCGCTCCTTTCCGCGGAGCTGCCGCTGGCCGAGGCTCCCCGCGCGCTGCGGCTGGCGGCTCGCCAGGGCGTCAAGAAGGTGGTGCTGCGATGCTGATTCCCGCGCTCACGTTGCTCAGCGGTCTCGCCGTCGGCCTCGGCATCGGTCTCCTGCTCCTGCGGGCGCTGCTGATGCGGCGCACCGAGGAGCTGGAGCGGAGGATCGCCGAACGCACCGCCGAGCTGGCCGCCACCGAGAAGCGCGCGCTGGAGGCGAACCGCGCCAAGAGCGCCTTCCTGGCCAACATGAGCCACGAGCTCCGAACGCCGCTGAACGGCATCCTCGGCTTCGCCCAGCTGCTGGAGCGCAAGCGCGGGCTCGACCCGGAGGACCGCGAGTCGATCGCGATCATCACCCGGAGCGGCGAGCACCTGCTGAGCCTGATCAACAGCGTCCTCTCGCTCGCCAAGATCGAGGCCGGCCACGTCGAGCTCTCCGCCGAGGCGTTCGACCTCGGCGTCCTCCTGAAGGACGTGTCCGACCTGCTGCGGGCGCGCGCGGCCACCAAGGAGCTGACGCTCACGCTGGAGACCGGCGAGCTCCCGAAGGCGGTGACCGGCGACCCCGGGAAGCTCCGCCAGATCCTGCTCAACCTGGTCGGGAACGCCGTGAAGTTCACCGCGCGGGGGCGGGTCACGCTGCGCGCCCGCTGGAAGGCGGGGCGCGCCCTCTTCGAGGTCGAGGACACCGGCACCGGCATCTCGTCGAAGTGGCGGAACACGCTCTTCCAGCCGTTCACCCAGGCCGACAGCGGGCGGCGCTCCCAGGAGGGGACCGGGCTCGGCCTGGCGCTGTCGCGCGAGCTGGCGCGCCTGATGGGAGGCGACATCACGGTGACGACGGTGCGGGGAAGGGGCTCGACCTTCCGGGTCGAGCTCGATTTGCCGGAGGCCTCCGCCTCCGCGGTGCGCGTCATCGAGCGGCGGCGCGTCACGGCCCTGGCGCCCGGGACCGAGGCTCCGCGCGTCCTGGTCGTCGACGACAGCGCCGAGAACCGGCTGCTGCTGTCGCGCCTGCTCCGCTCGGTCGGCTTCGACGTGCGCGAGGCGACCAGCGGGGAGGAAGCGGTGTCGGGATGGAAGAGCTTCTCGCCGCAGGTGATCTTCATGGACAAGCGGATGCCGAAGGTGAGCGGCCTGGTCGCCACCAGGCGTATCCGTGAGGCGGAGCGCCGGGCCGGGAGCGCGCGCACCGTCATCGTCGCCGTCTCGGCCAGCGCGATGGAGCACGAGCGCGGCGAGATCCTGGCGGCGGGCTGCGACGATTTCATCGCCAAGCCTTTCCGCGAGTCGACGATCTTCGAGACGCTGTCGCAGCGCCTGGGCATCACTTACGTCTTCGAGGCCGACGGCCAGAGCGGTGCAGCGCCGCCGGCGCTCCAGGCGCTCACGCCCGAGCGTCTGGCGCGCCTGCCGGGGCCCCTCCGCGACGCGCTGTACCAGGCCTTCCAGGCGGGGAACTTCGACGCGGCTCGGGAGACGGCGGAGCAGGCGCGCCCGCTGGACGGGGCCCTGGCGGACGCTCTGGTGCGCGCGGCCGACGACTACCGCTCGGACGAGGCGCTGGCCGCGCTCGCGCCTACCCCGCTAGCTTCTGGAAGCGAGGATCCTTCCGGAGCGGGTCGAAGTTCGGGTCGATCCTGAGCCACTCCTTGGTGATGTAGTACGGCGTCTTCAGAAGCGTCTCCAGCGTGTCCAGAGCCTTGGCGTGCTCGCCGGACAGGATGTAGACGCGCGCCAGCTGGTGCACGAGGTAGGGTCCGCTGTAAGCGTCCTTCGACGGTGGGAGCAGCTCGACGGCACGCTCCGCCTCGCGGATCGCCTCGGTCTTCCGCCCCAGGTACGCCAGCGAAACGGCGTGGAGCACGTGGAGCTGGGCGTCGGAAACCTCGGCGGTCTGCCCCGCCAGGACGGAACGGGCGATCTCGGCGTATTTCCTGACGTTCGCCTCGTCCTGCCGCAGGGCGTACGCCTGGGCGAGGCATAGGGCCCAGGTGCCGCGGTCGTTGTCGAAGGCGGTCGGAGTGAGGCGGAGCAGCAGGTCGCGCTGCCCCTCGTCGAGCACCCACACCAGGTCGTTGTAGGTGGCGAAGTAGGCGACCAGCGTGGTCGGCTCGGTCTCCTTCATCGCCGCCTTCAGGACGTTCCGGGCGCCCTCCAGGTTTCCCTCCTCGAGGAAGGTGATGACCTTCTGCTCGACGAGGTCCGGAGACCCCGGCGCCAGGGCCAGCCCGGCCTCGTCCTCGACCCGCGCCTTTTCGATCCGGTGCAGCATGAGACAGATGCCGACCATGCGTTTCAGGGTCGCGATCGAGCGGGGGTCGAGGCGTCGCGCCTCCTCGAGGTGCTGGAGAGCCTTGTCCCAGCGGGCCAGCGACTGCTCGGCGACCGCCACCGACGTGGCGTAGTCGGCATTGCCGGGGGACTGCGCGAAGGCCCGCTCCAGCTCCGGCAGCGCCCGGGTCAGCTCCTTGGTCACCCAGCGGAAGTAGTCGCCGAGCGCCTGGTGGCCCTCCGGCCGGTCCGGGGCCAGCGACAGAGCCCTCTCCGCCGCCTCCTTGGCGCGCGCGGCACCGGCGGCGGTGGGCAGGGCATAGGAGTACAGCATGGCGCAGGCCCGGCTGAGGTGGGCCCAGGCCTCGACGAAGCCGGCGTCGAGCGCCACCGCCTGCTCGTAGTGGGCGACGGCGCGCCGCAGGCTGGGCGCGTCGAAGGTGGAGAGCCCCTGCGACGCCTCTTCGCCGTGCAGGTAGGCCTGATAGGCCGCCAGGTTCTGCGTCGGCTTCTCCTCGAGCGTCCTCCTGGACTTGTCCGAGAGCGCCACGTTCAGCGCCTGCGCCACCCTGGTGGCGATCTCCCCCTGCACCTTGAAGACGTCGGTGAGCGTGGCGTCGAAGGGCTGCGCCCACTGCGATGCGGCGCTGGTGGCCAGGCTGAGCTCCGGGCTCACCTGGACCCGCTTGCTGCCGGCGCCGTCGGTCGCGAAGCGCACGGTGCCGGTGAGCAGGTAGTCCACGCCCAGCTCCTGGCCGATCTCGCGCGCCTTCTTGGGCGTCTTCTTGTATTCGTTGGAGCTGGCGCGGGCGATGACCTCGAGCCCGGCCACGTTCGTCAGCTTGGCGCGCACCTCGTCGGTGATGCCGTCGGCGAAGTAGTCGTCGTCCTTGCCGCCGAGGTTCTCGAACGGGAGGACCGCCAGACGCTTGGTGCCGGCGGCAGGGGGCGCGGCGGATCGGGACGCCGGGCGGCGCGCCAGCACGACGGCCACCGCCGCCAGGATGACGGCCAGAGCCGCCACGCTGATCCCGACCAGCCGGGAGCGTCCCGGCTTCGCAGTGTCCGCCGGCGGCGGTGAGGACGGTCCGGTGACCGTGCCTGCGGAGAGCGATTCCAGCTCGAACGCCACGTCGTGCGCCGACTGCGCGCGCGCCTCGGGGCTCTTCTCCAGGCAGTGGCGCAGGATGCGCGCCAGACCGGGCGAGATGCTGGAGCTTTCCCTGGTCAGCTCCCGCGGCTCGTCGCGCACGATGGCCATCATGGTGTCGGTCGGCGTCTCGCCGTCGAAGGCGTAATAGCCGGTGAGGAGCTCGTAGAGGATCGTGCCGAAGGCGAAGATGTCCGCCCGGTGGTCCACGGCCAGCCCGCGCACCTGCTCCGGGGCCATGTAGCCGACGGTCCCCACGACCATGCCCGGCTCGGTCAGCTTCACGTGCGTCGAGCGGTTCGCCGCGTCGGCCGGCGAGACCGCCGCCGCCGTCTGCTTGGCCAGGCCGAAGTCGAGGATCTTCACCCTGCCGTCCCGGGTGATGAAGACGTTCTCCGGCTTGAGGTCGCGGTGGACGATCCCCTTCTCGTGAGCCGCCGAGAGCCCGATGGCGATCTCCCGCGCGTACTCGATCGCCCGGCGCTGCGGGATGGGCGTTCCGACCTTCATCTTCTCGCGCAGCGTCTCTCCTTCGAGGAGCTCCATCACCGCGTAAGAGACGCCGTTCACCGTGTCGAAATCGTGGATCGCCAGGATGTTGGGATGCGAGAGCGCGGCCAGCGCGTGGACCTCGACCCGGAAGCGAGCCAGCGACTCGGGATCCTCCGCCAGGGACTCGGGCAGCACCTTGATGGCCACTTCGCGGCCGAGCTTGGAATCGCGGCCGCGGTAGACCTCGCCCATCCCGCCGGCGCCCAGAGGCCGCAGGATCTCGTAGGGGCCCAGCCTGGAGCCGGACGCGAGGGTCATGGGCGAATGATAGCGAGGCCGCGCCGGAGCCCGAGAACCCGCGCGTCTGGGCGACGTAACACACGGGACCCGAAGGAGGAACCGTGCCGCGATCCACGCTCGCCGTCGCCGCGCTCCTGACCGCTCTGTCCGCCTCGGCCGCCGAGCCGCCGCTCGCTCTGGTCGGCGTGAACGTCGTCCCGATGGACCGCGAGCGCGTCGTCGCCGGCCAGACCGTCCTGGTGAAGGACGGCCGCATCGCCCGCGTCGGCCCGGTGAAGGAGGTGCCGGTGCCGGAGGGAGCGACCCGGGTGGACGCCGCCGGCAAGTACCTCATGCCGGGGCTGGCCGAGATGCACGCCCACCTGCCAGGCGGGCAGGCCCCCGAAGCGCTGGTGGAGCGGGTGCTGGCGCTGTTCGCGATCAACGGAGTCACCACCATCCGCGGCATGCTGGGACACCCGCGCCACCTGCCGCTGCGCGCCCGGCTCGAGAAGGGGGAGCTCCTCGGACCACGCCTGGTCACCTCCGGCCCCTCGCTGAACGGCAACAGCGTGAAGTCGCCGGAGGAGGGCGTCCGCGCCGTCGCCGAGCAGAAGGCCGCCGGCTACGACTTCCTCAAGATCCATCCCGGCCTCTCGCTGGCGTCCTTCGACGCCATCGCCGCCGAGGCCGGGCGGCAGGGGATCCGCTTCGCGGGGCACGTGCCGACCGAGGTCGGCGTGCTGCGCGCGCTGGAGGCGCGTTACGCGACCATCGACCACGCCGACGGCTACCTGGAGGCGATGCTGAAGGAGGGCGCCCCGGTCGACGCGAAGCAGCCCACCTTCTTCGGCCTGGGCCTGGTGGAGCACCTCGACGAGGGGAAGCTCCAGGCGCTCGTCCGGAAGACGGTGGCCGCTGGAGTCTGGGTGGTGCCGACGCAGCACCTGATGGAGCTCTTCACCGGCCCGGAGACGGGCGAGGAGCTGGCGAAGCGGCCCGAGGTGGCGACCGTTCCGGCCCCCATCGTGGAGAACTGGAAGAAGCAGCGGACCGCCTTCCTGAGCGACCCCGAGCTCAATCCGGAGCGCGCCCGCCGCTTCCTGGCGGTGCGCCGCCGGCTGCTGCGGGCGCTCCACGACGGCGGCGCCGGCCTGCTGCTCGGCTCCGACGCCATCCAGGTCTTCAGCGTGCCCGGCTTCAGCATCCCCGAGGAGCTGGCCTCGCTGGTGCGCTGCGGCCTCACGCCCTACCAGGCCTACGTCACCGGCACCCGCAACGTGGCCCGGTTCCTCGGCGAGGAGAAGGACGCCGGCACCGTCGAGGAGGGCAAGCGCGCCGACCTCCTGCTCCTCGACCGTAACCCGCTGCAGGACGTGGGGAACGTGAAGAGCCCCGCCGGCGTGGTGCTGCGAGGGCGCTGGCTGCCGCGGACCGAGCTCGAGAGACGGCTGGCCGAGCTCAAGCGCAGCGCGGCCGAGCCGCCGCCCCCGCCGCCGACGGCGCCGCCGGCCTGAGAACGCCGGCGATCAGCCGGACCGCTTGATCGAGGTCAGCACCTTCCGCAGCGTCGCGTCCCCCTCGGCCCGCGGGATCTGGCAGGCGCCGGCTCCCTTGTGGCCGCCGCCGCCGAAGCGCGCCATCAGCCTCCCGACGTGCACCTTCGAGCTGCGGTCGAAGATGTTGTGCCCCACGGCGATCACCGAGAGCCTTCCCTTGCCGTCGAAGATGCGGACCGAGATGTTGCAGCCGGGGAAGAGCGTGTAGATGAGGAAACGGTTGCCGGCCGGCTGCTGCTTCACGCCGCGCAGGTCGGTGACCACCGCGTTCTTCTCCACCCGCGAGTGCGTCTTCAGGACTTCCTTGAAGGCCTCCTGCTCGCGGAAGTAGGTCTCGATGCGCGGCTTGACGTCGGGCAGCTCGAGGATGTCGGCCACCTTGTGCTGCGGGATCCAGTCGACGATCTTGCGCATCAGGTCCATGTTGGAGATCGCGTAGTCCTCGCGATAGCCGAGGCCGGTGCGCGGGTCGACGAGGAGGGAGAGGAGCACCCAGCCCTTGGGACTCTTCACGTCGCGCATCGTCAGGTCGGCGGAGTCGGAGCGGTCGACCGCCTCCAGGAGCTTGCCGTACTTCTTCAACTTGGCCCCCTGCCCCTGCTCGGTGTAGTGGTCGTAGACGACCCGCGCGGCCGACGGCGCCACGGCGAAGCGCCCCTTGAACGTGATCTTGGAGAGGTCGCCGCGAGTCGCCTCGCTGGCGTGGTGGTCGAACCACATGCCGCACTTCGGGTGGTAGGGCAGGTTGGCCAGGATGTCGTTCGGTCCGACCTTGACCTTGCGGGCCTGAACGTCCTTGGGGTGGACGAAGAGGACCTCGTCGATCGGCTCGACCTCCTTGAGCAGGACGGCGCTCGTGAGTCCATCGAAATCGGCGCGCGTGATGAGCCGCATTTGGTCTCCTTTGACGCTTGGTGCAGCGATTCTATCTCCGCATCGGGGCCATCTCGGCCACCCGCAGCGCCAGGTTTGCCGGCGCGTCCCAGCGCACCGCGCGGGACAGCGCCACCGCCTCGGTCTGGACCTCGATGGGCAGCACGACCTTCAGCTCGGCCACCCGGTGGAGCGCGCGCCCCAGCAGCGCGACGCGCTCGGAGGGTAGCTGCGAGCCGTTGCTGGCGTCGATCAGGCGGTCCAGCTCGGGATCGGACAGGCCGCCGTAGTTCTGCGCGCCGAGGCTGCCGCTGGCGGTGTGGACCAGCGCGTCCAGCGCGTCGCCGGCGTCCCCGGTCTCGCAGGCCCAGCCCAGGAGGTAGAAGCGCGACTCCTTGCGGGTCATCAGCGGGAAGAACTCGTGCTTGGGCAGCGCGTTCACCTGCACGGTGACCCCCACCTCGGCCAGCTGCCGGGCGACCTCGCGGAGGATCTCGGCGTCCCCCACGTAGCGGTTGTTGGGGCCGTCCACCCGCACGCTCAGGCCCGCGCCGTGGCCGGCCTCGGCCAGCAGCGCGCGGGCGCGGTCCGGGTCGCGGTGGGTGACCGCGATGGACGCGTCGTAGCCGGCGACGGCCGGCGGCACCAGCTGCGACGCCGGCACCGCCTTGCCGAAGAGAGCGCGGCGGATGAGCTCCTCCCGGTCGATCGCCAGGTCGAAGGCTTCGCGCACGCGGCGGTCGGAGAACGGCTTCCTGGTGACGTCGAACGCCAGGAAGAGCACGCGCAGGCCCGGGCGCGAGAGCACCTGCAGCTCCGGCAGCGCGTGCAGCCGGTCGATCTCGTCCAGCGGCACGTTGTCGGCGAGCTGGACCTTGCCGGAGACGAGGAGCCCCATCCGCTCCACCGGGTCGGGTTTCACCAGGAAGGTGGCGCGGTCGAACGGCGGCTTGGGCCCGCGGAAGTGCGGGTTGCGCACCAGGCGCAGCGACTGCCCCGGCACCCACTGCTCCAGCATGTACGGGCCGGTGCCGACCGCGGCGACCGGCTGGCTGCGCAGCGCCTTGACCGGCAGGATGAAGCCGCGCGGCAGGTGGTTGAGGAGCACCGGGTAGGGGGAGCGGGTCCGCACCTCCACCCGCTCCCGGTCCAGCGCCTTCACCGACTCGATCGCCTGCAGGGTGTCGCGGGTGATGAAGGGGCGCTCGCGCGCGGCGTTCAGCGAAGCGGCCACGTCGCTGGCCAGCACCGGCTCGCCGTTGGAGAAGAGGAGCCCCTTGCGCAGCGTGAAGACGAAGGTGCGCTCGTCGGGGTTCTCCCAGCGCTCGGCCACCGCCGGCTCGGCCGCCAGGGCGCGGTCGAGGCGCACCAGCCCCTCGAAGACGTTGGCGTTCACGTCCAGCGTGTAGGACTCGTTCTGGATCGGCGCGTTCGGGAAGATGCCGGTGACGTCGGCGCGCACCGCCAGCAGCATCTCGCTGGAGCCCGGTCCCGCCTGGTCGTGCCGGCAGGCGGCGAGGCCGAGCGCCAGCAACAGGAGCCGCGCCCCACGACGTGGGCGACCGCGCGCCGATGACCGCAATGGCGACAAGGTGTACGGCATCTTACGCGCCGGCTAGGCGCCTGCTAGGGCTCAGAATCGCCGGGTGGGCCTGCGCCGCATCCTGCACGTCGACATGGATGCCTTCTACGCCTCGGTGGAGCAGCGCGACGACCCGGCGCTGAGGGGAAAGCCGGTGGCGGTCGGCGGCGAGCCGCAGGCGCGCGGCGTGGTCTGCGCCGCCAGCTACGAGGCGCGCGCCTTCGGAGTCCGCTCGGCGATCCCGATGTCGCGCGCGGTGCGGCTCTGTCCGCATCTCGTCGTCGTGCCGCCGAGCTTCGCGCGCTACAAGGCGGTCTCCGAGCAGGTCTTCACGATCTTCCGCCGGGTGACGCCGCTGGTGGAGGGGCTCTCGCTCGACGAGGCCTACCTCGACGTCACCGAGAACGCCTGGGGAGAGCCGCTCGGCATGAACGTGGCGCGGCGCATCAAGGACACGATCCGCGAGGAGACGCGCCTGACCGCCTCGGCCGGCGTGGCGCCCAACAAGTTCCTGGCCAAGATCGCGTCCGGCTGGCAGAAGCCGGACGGCTTGACGGTGATCGCGCCGGAGCGGGTGGAGCGCTTCCTGCAGAAGCTCCCGGTGGACGCGCTCTGGGGTGTCGGGCCGGTCACCGCCGCCAAGCTGCGCGGACTCGGCTACACCCGGCTGGTCGACGTCCGCAAGGCCAGCCCGGAGCTCCTCAAGCAGCAGCTCGGGAGCCTGGCCGACTGGCTGATCCCGCTCTCGCACGGCCACGACGACCGGCCGGTGCAGCCCGACCGCGTGCGCAAGAGCGTCAGCAACGAGACGACGTTCCGGCAGGACGTGCGGGACCTCGCGGAGCTCGAGAGCGAGGCCGCGGAGATGGCACGCCACGACGCCGCCTACCTGGAGCGGCGCCGCCTGCTGGCGCGCACGGTGACGCTGAAGCTGCGCTACGACGACTTCACCACCATCACCCGCTCCGATACCCGCGACCCGGCCACCCGCGACGCCGCCGATCTCGTGGCGCGCGCGGTGGCGCTGCTGGCGCGCACCGAGGCGGGAGTGCGTCCGGTGCGGCTGATCGGTGTCGGCGTGCACGGGCTCCTCCACGACGGCGAGGAGGCCGCGCCGCCGCCGGAGCCGGCTCCGGGACAGCTGCCGTTGCTGGATTAGCGCGTGGTCGGGCGCGCGCTGAGGTCGAGGTTCTCGAGCCAGTGGAACGCGGCCACCACCACGCGGTTCGCGGCGGAGGCGTCGTCGTGCGGTCCCGACGTCTCCAGGAACAGGAACGAGCCGTCGGGGAAGACGTCGTAGGTGGTGTGCGCCGCCCCCTGCGGCCGCGCGAAGGTGTCCTTGAAGAGCGGCCGCGGCGTCTGGAACGCGATGGCGTCGCCGGGGAGGACCCGGGCCACCATCAGCACGCCGCCGGCGCGGAAGGTGAGGGCGCGGCCGTCGCGCGACCAGACCGGCTGCACGCCGCCTCCGTTCGAGACCTGGACCTTGGCGCCGCCGGCCGGGAAGGGCTGGACGTAGATCTCGTCGCGCTCCGACTCGTTGGAGCGGTAGGCGGCCCAGCGTCCGTCCGGTGAGATGCGCCCCGACGATTCGTCGAACGGCGTCTCGAGGAACGGGTGCGGCGCGGGATGCGGTGCCAGCTCCAGCCTCACGATGTCGGTGCGGCGGAGGGAACGGTAGACGTCCACCAGCAGCGACCGGCCGTCCGGGGACCAGTCGGTGACGTGGGCGTGCTCGGGCAGCTTCCAGAGAACCTCTTCCGGCCCGCTGCCGTCGGCGCGGCGTCGCAGCACCTGACGCTCCTCGCCGCGGGTGCCGCTGTAGGCGAGCCAGACCCCGTCCGGCGACCAGGCCGGTGTCTCGTCCTCGCCGTTGTCGAAGGTCAGGCGGGTCAAGGCATCGCGCGCCGGGTCCAGCGTCCAGATGTCGTTCTCGCCATCCTGCAGGTGAAGGGCCAGCCGGCTGCCGTCGGGCGAGACCCTGGGGTCGGAGTACTGGTGCAGGGCGTGGGTGAGCGCGGTAGTGCCCCCGGAGGCGTCCACCCGTTGCGGCAGGGACGGCGGCTCGTTCATCACGTTGCCGGGGATGTACACCAGGGTGCCGGCCGGCGAGACGTCGTACTGCGCGGCGCTGCCCAGGAGCGCCACCTGCGGCACCAGCACCACCGGGTCGCGGGCCAGGCGCCGCTCGGACAGCGAGAGCGGCGCGCCGTAGACGCCGTCGGCGCGGGCCACCAGCAGCAGGCCGTTCGGGAGCCACATCGGGCTCGTCCCGGTGGTGAGCACGCTCTCCTTGCCGGTGGCGAGCTCGCGCAGCACCACCTCGCCGCCGGGCGCGAAGATCTGGGGCAGCTGCCCGCGAGCGTAGAGGAGGTAGCGGCCGCCGGGCAGCACCCAGGGGTGGTAGGCCCTCGCCGACTTCGCCACGACGCGGACCTCGCCCCCGTTTGCCGGCACCGCCGCGATGCCGCCTTGCCCCGCGAAGTAGATGAGGCCGTCGTCCGCCCAGGAGGCGCCGACCGGCCCGGAGGAGACGGTGGTGCCGATCTCGGCCAGGCCACCCGCCTCTCCCGAGCCCACCGGCACCTTCTTGATCGCGGTGTCTGTGGTGAAGCCGACGAAGCGGCTGTCCGGGGAAAAGAAGACGCCGCGCGCTCCGTCGGTCCCGGCGATGCGGGTGGCGGCCAGTGCGTCGACCCGGCGCACCTCGACCCAGGAGCCGGTGCCGAGGGAGCCGACCACGGTGGCGATGGTGGAGCCGTCGGGGGAGATCGCCACCTGCCGCCGCTGGATCAGCAGACCGAGCCGGCTGCCGCTCTCGTAGGCGGCCCGCACCAGCGGCTGGCGCTTCGGCACCGGCGCCGGCTTGAGCAGCCAGGCGGCGGCCCCCGAGGCCAGCGCCACCGCCAGCAGCGCCGGGACGGCGGCCAGCGGCCGGCGCACCACGGCGGGGGCAGCTGCGGCGGCGGCCTCGCGCGGGTCCGACGGGTCCAGCTCGAGCCGGGCGTCGCCGATGTCGCGCAACCGCCGCCTGGGGTCGCGCTCCAGGCAGCGCGCCAGGAGCCGCCGGACCGACGAGGGCGTCTCCGCCGGCAGCCGCGAGAAGTCCACCTCCTGGCGCAGCACCGCCGCCAGCACGTCGGTGACGCTCTCGCCGGCGAAGAGGCGGCGGCCGGTGAGCATCTCGTAGAGGACGACTCCGAAGGACCAGATGTCCGAGCGCTTGTCGACCGCACGGCCGCGCGCCTGCTCGGGCGACATGTAAGGAGCGGTGCCGAGGATGATGCCGGCCTCGGTCCTCTGATGGGACATGGTCGGCGAATGGGAGAGGTCGGTACCTCCGGGCGGTCCCTCCTCGCAGGCCTTGGCGAGGCCGAAGTCGAGGATCTTCACGGTGCCGTCCGGCGTCAGCTTCACGTTCGCCGGCTTGAGGTCGCGGTGCACGATGCCGCGCTCGTGCGCCGCCTCCAGGCCCTCGACGAGCTGCCGGGCGATGGCCAGCGCCTCGTCCACCGGCAGCGGTCCACGGGCGAGCCGGGCCGCCAGGTCCTCGCCGTCCACCAGCTCCAGGACGAGCGCGGCGATGCCGTCTCTTTCCTCGAGGCCGTGGATGGCGGCCACGTTGGGATGGTTCAGCGAGGCCAGGAGCTGCGCCTCGCGTCGGAAGCGCGCCACCCGGTCGGGGTCGGCGGCGAACGCCGCCGGCAGCACCTTGATCGCCACCTCGCGCTGCAGCCTGGTGTCGCGCGCGCGGAAGACCTCCCCCATGCCTCCGGCACCGATCGGCGCGGAAATCTCGTAGGAGCCCAGACGCGACCCTGGTGAAAGTGTCACGAATGGAGAGTCTATGCGAGCAGCGTTCTCACGCTCGCCGAAGGCGAGGCGCATCCCGCCGCGCGGCGGCCTTCGTGACTGCCGCGTCGCAGCGCGCCAGCCGCCCGCGCAGCTCCTCGGGACGGGCGCTGTCACGCGAGCGCAGCGTGCCCGACTTGCGCAGCTCCTCCCAGATCGCCAGGCTCCTCTGATAGGCCGTGCGCGCGTTTCCCCAGCGCGAGAGCGCCGCCTGCGCGTCGCCCAGCAGCAGCAGGGCGCCGGCGAGGTCGTGCTTGACCTGCGCGTTCCTGGGATCGGCGGCGGCGATCGCGTCGCGCTCGGCCACGGCCGCCTGGCAGCTGGCCAGCGCCGCGTCCTTCGCACCCAGCTTCGCATGCGCGTCGCCGACGCGCTCGTGGGCCTCGGCCAGCTCCGCGCGCCCCTCGCTGTTCTTTGGCTCGGCGGTCACGATGCCCTGCGCCAGCTCCAGCGCTCTTGCCAGGTGCGGCAGCGCCTCGGCCGCCCGGCCCGCCGCGACCAGCGCCCGGCCGAGGCGGTTGAGCGTGAAGGCCAGGTCGGTCTTGGCCTGGGTGTCGCCGGCGTCGGCGGCGCGGAACTCCTCGGCGATCCCGACCGCCTGGCGATGGCTCTCGGCGGCGCCGGCGGCGTCCCCCAGCTTGAGCTGCGTATCGCCGATGTGGTTGAGCGAGATCTCCCGGTAGCGCTTGCCGATGGCGTTGGTGGCGTCGAGCTGCAGGATCGCGTGGCAGGTCTGGAGCGCCCGGCGGTACATCTCCAGCGCGCCGGCGTCGTTTCGGTCGGCGTCCAGCGTCTCCCCCACCTTCGTCTGGCTGACCGAGAGGTCGATGAGAGCCCGGACGTCGCCCGGCTTCTCGGCCGAGAGCTGCTGCAGGCAGGCCAGGGCGCGGCGGTGGCTCTCGACCGCCCCCTTCAGGTCGCCGAGCTGCACCAGCGCGTCGCCGATCTTCAGGTGGCTGACCCCCAGGTCGCGCCGCATCCGCGCGTTCGCCGGATCGGCGACCGCCAGCTCCTCGCGGATCGCCAGCGCCTGCCGGAAGCGGGCCAGCGCGCCGGCGGTGTCGCCGCTGAAGGTGAGGATCTCGCCGATGCGGTCGACGCCGGTCGAGAGCTCACGCCGGGCGTCGCGGTCGTTGGGCCGCGCGTCGGCGACGGCCTGGCGGATCGAGAGCGCCTTCTGATAGCTCTTCAGCGCGCCGCTGAGGTCGCCCAGGTTCGAGTGGTAGGGGTTCCCCTGGATCGCCGCCACTTTGTCGTAGGCCTTGGCGAGGTCCCTCTGCAGCGAGAGGTCCCCGCCCGCCTCCTCGGCCAGGCTGGCCAGATACTGCTGGGCGCGCTTCACCAGCAGCTGGCGTGCCGGGCGGGCGCCGGGGAGCGTCTGGATGGCGTCGTCGAACTCGAAGAGATAGGCGTCGGCCAGCTTCCGCACGTCGCCGAAGCGCCGCTCCGCCTTCTGCCGCTCCAGCCGGGCGATGCGCGCCTGCCGCGCCGTGGCCAGGATGCCGGCCAGCAGGGACAGGAAGACCAGCGCCGCCGCGCCGACGCCGACCCGGTGGCGCCGCACGAACTTGGAGACGCGATAGCCGGCGGTGCCGCGCCGGGCCAGCACCGGCTGGCCCGACAGGTGGCGATCGATGTCGTCGGCGAGCTGGGCGACCGAGCGGTAGCGCTCCGAGGGCTCCTTGCGGAGCGCCGTCATCACGATGGCGTCGACGTCCCCCTCCAGGCGCCGGCGCAGACGGTCCGGGCTGCCTTCGCGCGAGCCGCTGACCCCTTCGGGCGTGATCCGCACCGGCTGGGTGGCGCCGGTGGAGGGGAGCTCCTCGACCCGGGTCACCGCGGTCGAGGGGCGCAGCGGCTCTTCCTCGCAGACCACGCGCTCGAGGTCCTTCCACGAGGTCATCGTGACCTGGTAGGGGCGGTGCCCGGTCAGCAGCTCGTAGAGGATGACGCCCAGCGAGTAGATGTCGGAGAGCGTGGTGACCGGCTCGCCGCGCACCTGCTCGGGGCTGGCGTACTCCGGGGTCATCAGCCGCAGCGAGGCGATCGTCTCGGCAGCGGGCGCCTCCGCTGCATCCGGCGCCAGCAGCTTGGCGATCCCGAAGTCGAGGAGCTTCGGCACGCCCTCCTTCGTCACCAGGATGTTGCTCGGCTTCAGGTCGCGGTGGACCACCAGGCTCTGGTGCGCTTGCTGCACGGCCGACAGGACCGCGCGGAAGAGGCGGAGGCGGTCGCCGGTGGTGAGCAGCTTCTGGTCACAGTAGTCGGTGACCGGCAGCCCATCGACGTACTCCATGACGAAATAAGGCAGACCGTCGTCGGTGGTGCCGCCGTCCAGCAGCCGGGCGATGTTGGGGTGCTGCAGGTTCGCCAGAATCTGCCGCTCGTTGCGGAAGCGGCGCAGGATGTCCTCGCCGCCGGCCCCGTGGCGCACCAGCTTGAGCGCGGCCTCCATACGGAACTGCGCGTCGGCGCGCGTCGCCAGGAAGACCGTGCCCATGCCGCCGTGGCCGATCTCGCGCACCAGCTCCCAGGCGCCGACGCGGCGTCCGGCCACGACCTCCTCCCGCACCGCGGCCAGGGAGACGCCCGGCACCGCCGGCGCTTCCAAGAACCCGTCCTCCTCCTGGTGCGCGTCGAGGAGCTCGCGCACGGCGGTGCGCAGCGCGTCGTCACCGGCGCAGGCTGTCGTCAGGTAGGCGTCGCGCTCCTCCGGAGGCCTCTCCAGCGCCGCCAGGAAGAGCTCCTTGACGAGCGCCCAGGCGGCGGGTGAGGGATCGCCGGCGGTCACCCGTCAGCCGCCGCGCCGGACCTTCTCGATCTCGCGGTCCCGATCGGACTCCAGCCGCCGCCGGTCGATCTGGAACTCCTCCTCGAGCTGCTGGCGCGCCGCCGGCTCGAACGTCTTGTCCAGCGAATCGCGGTGGAGGATCTCCCGCTCGGCGAGCCCGGCCGAGCAGCGCTGCCGGATCTCGGCGATGGCCGACTTCTGGCTGTCGCTGAGCGGCTTCTCCTCGACACCGGCCTCCCGGTCCTGGGCGGCCAGCCGCTCCATCGCCAGCTCCCACGCCGACTTGGGTTTGGTCATGGAGGAATGGTATCGGAGAGCCGTCTGCACGGGAACGCTCGCCGCAGGCGGTGCGCTCCTGCGGCTCTTGCGGCGCTAATGGCGCCGCCTCGGCATCACGCCGCGGTTTCGTTCTCGACGGCCAGATAGCGCCTGAGGTCGGGCAGGCAGGCGCTGCACATGCCGCCGCAGCCGGTGCGCTCCACGGCCTGCGCCAGGGTCCAGCGCTCGGCGCTCATGCGGCGGGAGAGCTCCTCGAAGCTCATCGCCATGCACTCGCAGCGGGTCATCGCCGGCAGCAGGATCGGGAGTCGCCCGCTCTGCGGCCGCCGCCCCCGCTCCTCCTGGAAGTGAGACTCTGTCTCAATCACGAGCCCAAATGTAGGGCAGGTCCCGGCTCGAGTCAACTGGTGCAGTTGTATCAGCGGTCACCGGTTGCTACCCTTCCCGGCGGCGAATCCATGGACACCCCCGTGATCTCCCAGGAGCAGCAGGAGCTCGAGCGTTTCCGGGTGCTGGTCGAGGCCTCCAAGCTGATCAACTCCTCGATCGAGCCGGGGAAGGTCTACTCCTCCATCCTCTCGGTGGCGCGCGGCCAGCTCGGGGTGGAGCGCGGCACGCTCTACTTCCTGGACGAGCACAGCAACGAGCTCTGGGCCCAGCTCGCCCCCGAGGAGGGGCTGGACGAGATCCGGCTGCCGATGGGGCAGGGCGTGGCCGGCTGGGTGGCGGCCACCGGCGAGGAGGTCATCCTCCACGACGCCTCCATCGACCCGCGCTTCGACCCGTCGCTCGACCTGCGCACCGGCTTCCGCACCCGGTCGATGCTCTGCGTGCCGATCCGCAACCGCACCGGCAAGATCGTCGGCGTCCTGCAGCTCCTGAACAAGAAGACCGCCGACTTCGGACAGGGGGACCTGGAGTTCCTCGGCTCGGTCTCCGACCACATGGCCATCGCCATGGAGAACGCGACCCTGCACCGGGCGATGGTGGTCAAGGAGAGGATGGAGCGCGACCTCAAGCTGGGGCGCGAGATCCAGTCGCGGCTGCTCGCCCCGCCGCCCAGCGTGCCGGGGACGCGGATCCAGGCGGCCTGCCGCCCGTGCTACGAGGTCGGCGGCGACTACTACGACTTCCTGCTGCTGCCGAACGGCGACCTCGGGCTGTCGATCGGCGACGTCTCCGGCAAGGGGGTGTCGGCGGCCCTGGTCATGTCGAGCCTGCAGGCGGCGCTGCGCATCGCCGCTCCGATGGAGCCGGACCTGGCCCGGCTCGCCCAGCGCCTCAACGTGCTGATGCTCGACACCACCCAGGGGCGCAAGCACGTGACGCTGTTCCTCGGCCTCTTCCGGCCGTCGACCGGCGAGCTGCACTACGTGAACGCCGGTCACGACCCGCCGCTCCTCCTCCACGACGGCACCTGCGAGCTGCTGGCGCCGACCGGGATGGCGATCGGGCTCCTCGAAGAGGCCACCTACCACGTGGACCGGGCTTGGGTGCCGCCCGGCGGTGTGCTGTTCCTCTACACCGACGGGCTGACCGAGGCCAGCAACCCCGATGACGAGCAGTTCGGATCCGAGCGGTTGCGCGCCGCCGCCTGGGCGGCGCTTCGGGAGCCCCAGGCGAGCATGACCGACAGCGTGCTGGACGCGGTGACCCGCTTCGAGGAGGGCGCGCCGCCGTACGACGACAAGACGCTCGTCGTGATGGAGCGGACCGGCTGATCGAGGTCTACGAGCTGGACTCCGGTCTGCTCGTGGCGTTCCTGGAGCGAGGCTGCGCTGTCTGGGCGACAGAGCGCTGGGAGTACGTATCCGGCGCGGACGACCGCTGGGACGCCTGGCACCAGGAGGTCTACCGCAACCACCGTGCGCAGCGTCGCGGTCCGGACGACCTGGCCCGGCTCGGCGTGCCGACGCCTCCGCCGGCGCCGCCCATCGGCAGCGTCCCGCCGACACCTCCTCCCCAGCTTCGCGCGTCGGCGGTTCCGGACGCGGTGCGGCGGCGGCTTGGCGGAGCCCCGCGGACCGTCTTCGTCCTCTTCGAGGAGGACGAGTACGAGAGCTGCTTCGGCGACGGCGTCTTCCTCTACGCGCGCGCGGCGTTCTGGGAGGGCGACGCGGCCCGCGCGCGGCTGCGGGAGCTGGAGGCGTCGCGGCCGCCGGAGGGGCTCTGGTACCGGTTCTCGATCGCCGAGGTCGCGCTGGAGCTGGACGAGCGCCACGGCGCGCTTGGATCGGTACTGAGCCTCCCGCCCTACGCCCGCTGCCGTCTCGACGAGCTGGTGGAGCTGCTCGCCCGCGCCGACGGGTGAGTCGAGCTCGGGATAGCATCCTTCCATGCGCGTTCCCACCCTCGTCCTGGCAGCCTTGGCGTTGACGCTGGGCGCCTGCGGCCGCAAGGAAACCGCTCAACCCACCCCGGCGCCTCGTCCGAGCGTCGAGATCGGCGTCTCGCTGCTGACCCGGACCCATCCGTTCTACCAGGAGCTGGAGGCCGGCCTCCGCGAGGCCGCCGCCAAGCACGGCTACGCGCTCTCGGTGCAGGCCGGCGAGTTCGACGTCGCCAGGCAGAAGGACCAGCTGGAGGGCTTCCTGGTGCGGAAGGTGGCGGCCATCGTGGTCTCGCCGTGCGACTCGCGCTCGATCGGCACCTCGATCAAGGCCGCCAACGACGCCGGCATCCCGGTCTTCACCTCGGACATCGCGGTGCTGGCCGAGGGGGTGAAGGTGGTCTCGCACATCGCCTCCGACAACGTGGCCGGCGGGCGGCTGGCCGCGCAGGCGGTGGTGCGCGCGCTCGGCGAGAAGGGGAGCGTGGCGATCGTCGACCACCCCGAGGTGGAGTCGGTGCTGCAGCGGGTGCGCGGCTTCGAGGAGGAGCTCGGCAAGCACCCCGGGCTCAAGATCGTGGCCAAGCTCTCCGGCCACGGCACCAAGGACGCGGCCTTCCGGACCGCCGAGGACATCCTCCAGGCACACCCCGACCTGGACGCGATCTTCGGCATCAACGACGACTCCGCGCTGGGCGCGCTGGCCGCGGTGGAGCGCGCCGGCAAGGTCGGGCGGGTCACGATCGTCGGCTTCGACGCGAACCCCGAGGCACGCGCCGCCATCGCCGCCGGCCGGATCTACGCCGACGTGATGCAGGACCCGCGCGAGATCGGCCGGCGCACCGTCGACGCGGTCGCCCGCTACCTGCGCGGCGAGCAGCTTCCGGTGTCGGAGCTCATCGCCTGCCGCCTCTACACCAAGGAAGACACGGTCACCCCCCCCACCACGCCGAAGCCTTGACGCCGCCGCTCGTCCGCCTCTCCGGGATCCGCAAGGCTTTCCCCGGCGTGGTGGCGCTCGGCGGCGCGGACCTGACGCTCCTCGGTGGTGAGCTGCACGCGCTGGTCGGGGAGAACGGCGCCGGCAAGAGCACGCTGATCAAGGTGATCACCGGCGCTCTCCGCCCGGACGCCGGGGCGGTGGAGCTCGCGGAGGGCGCGGCGGTCGCCGCCATCTACCAGGAGCAGAGCCTGGTGCCGGCGATGAGCGTCCTCGACAACCTGTGGCTGGGGCAGGAGAGGTCCCGCGCCGGCTTCGTGGATCGCCGCGCCGAGGTCGTGCGCGCGGCCGAGGTCCTCTCGCTGCTCGGGGCCGATCTCGACCCGGCGACACCGGTACGCCGGCTCTCGATCGCCCAGCGGCAGCTGGTGGAGATCGGGCGCGCGCTCCTGCGCGACGCGCGCGTCCTGCTGCTGGACGAGCCGACGGCGGCGCTGTCGCCCCGCGAGTCGGAGCGCCTCTTCTCCATCCTCACCGAGCTGAGGGCTCGCGGCGTGGGCCTCCTCTACGTCAGCCACCGGCTCGACGAGGTCTTCCGGCTGGCCGACCGGATCACCGTGCTGCGCGACGGCGTCACGCTCGGCACCTGGCCGGCCGGCGGGCTCACCCGGCGGGCCCTGATCGAACGCATGGTGGGGCGGCCGCTGGAGCAGGAGTTCCCGAAGGTGCGCGCCGAGCCGGGCGAGGTGCTCCTGGAGGCGCGACGACTCTCCGGTGGGCGCGTGCGAGACGTCTCCTTCCAGGCGCGCCGCGGCGAGGTGCTGGGCATCGCCGGCCTGGTGGGGGCCGGGCGCACCGAGATGGCCCGCCTCCTCTTCGGCGCCGACCGCCGCAGCGGTGGCGAGGTCCTGCTCCGCGGGCGGCCCATCGCGATCTCCTCGCCTCGCGACGCGGTCGCGCACGGCATCGCCCTCCTGACCGAGGACCGCAAGGGAGAAGGGCTCCTCCTCCACCGCTCGGCGCGCGAGAACTTCGCGCTCCCGAACCTCGACCGCTGGTCGCGCGCCGGCTGGATCCGCGCCACCGAGGAGCGCTCGGCGTTCGGGAGGCGGGTCGACGAGCTCGGCATCCGGCTGTCGGGCCCCGAGCAGCCGGCCGCCGAGCTCTCCGGCGGCAACCAGCAGAAGCTGCTGCTGGCGCGCTGGCTGGAGCGCGACGCCGAGGTCGTGCTGCTGGACGAGCCCACCCGCGGCGTGGACGTCGGCGCCAAGGTGGAGCTCTACCTGCTCATGAACCGGCTGGCGGCCCGCGGCAAGGCGGTGGTGATGATCTCCTCCGAGCTGCCCGAGGTGCTCGGGATGAGCGACCGCATCCTGGTGATGCGCGACGGCGGCGTCGCCGGGGAGATCGCCGACGCCCGCGCCGCGACGCAGGAGAGCGTGATGGCGATGGCGGTCGCGTGAGCGCGCGCCCGGGCGTCCTGCTGTCGCTCCTCCTCCTCTGCGGCTTCTTCTCGGCGGTGACGTTCAAGGAGCAGCAGCCGGCGGGGGAGCGGGCCGCGTCGCTGCTGGCCCGCAGCCTCTCGAGCTCCGGGGGCGCGCGGGTGGTCGCGGTGGGGCGCGCCACCGAGGAGGACCGCCGCTTCACGCAGGCGCTCCAGCGGCTGCTGGCGGTCCCCGGGCATCCGGCGGTGGTCGCCCTCCACGGGGATCCGCGCGAGCTGCGGGAGGGGCTGGCCGCGCTCGGGCCGCGCGCCGGCGAGCGGCTGCTGGTCGCGGCGCCGGCGTCCTACGCGGCGACGGCGCGCGCCCTCCTGGGATCCCTGCCGGAGCTGGCCGGAGAGGTGGTCTCGCCGCCGTCCTATCGCTGGCCGACGTTCCTCCTGGCCGACAACCTGCGCAACGTCGCCAACCAGATCGCCGTCATCGCCATCCTGGCGATCGGCATGACGCTGGTGGTGGTGACCGGCGGCATCGACCTCTCCGTCGGCAGCCTGGTCGCGCTCTCGGCGGTCGCGGTCGCCGCGCTGGTGGGACGCCTCGGTGCCGAGGCCTGCCCGCCGCCCGGGATGCTGGCCGCCGGCGCGGCGTCGATGGCGCTCTGCGCGGCGGCCGGCGGTCTCTCCGGCCTGCTGATCACCCGGTTCGCGGTGCCCCCCTTCATCGCCACCCTCGGCCTGATGCAGGTCGCCAGCGGCCTGGCTTACCTGCTCTCGGAGGGCAAGCCGATCCATCGCCTTCCGGAGGGGTTCGTGGTGCTCGGCCGCGGCGCCGATCCGCTGCTGGGGGTCCCCTACGCCGTCTGGACGATGGCCCTCCTCTACGTGCTGGCGCACCTGCTGCTCTCGAGGACCGTGCTCGGCCGCCACCTGTACGCGGTCGGCGGGAACGCCGAGGCGGCGCGCCTGGCCGGCGTGCGGGTGGGCGGCGTGGTGCTGCTGGCCTACGTCGCCAGCGGAGCCCTGGCCGGGCTGGGCGGCATCGTCACCGCGTCGCAGCTCAAGAGCGGCGCGCCCACCTACGGCCTCATGTACGAGCTCTACGTGATCGCCGCGGTGGTGGTCGGCGGGACCAGCCTGGCCGGCGGTGAGGGGACGGTCGTCGGCACGCTGCTCGGAGCGCTGATCATCGCGGTGATCCAGAACGGCATGAACCTGACGAACGTGGAGAGCTACACCCAGAAGGTGGTGCTGGGGCTGGTCATCCTCGGCGCGGTGCTCCTGGACCGGCGGAAACGTCAGCGGCCGAGGTAGCGGGCCTCGGTGTCCCGCCACTGCGGGCTCTCCAGCACCTTCAGCAGCGCCCGGTTGAGCGGCTCGCGCAGCGGGCTCCCCTCGGCGATCGCGAAGGCGTAGCCCTGGCGCGCTCCATGGACGCGCATCACGTCCACCCGGACTCGGCGCTCCTGCGAGGCCAGGTATTCGAGCTGGTGCGCGCCCCCGACCACCGCCTCCACCTCGTCGCGCTTCAACGCGGCGAAGGCCTCTTCCAGCGACCCGTAGCTCCTGGTGCGGAAGCGCCGGAAGAGGAGCCAGGCCTCGGACGGCGAGCCGCGCAGCGTGCCGGAGACGTGGTCGGCGAGGTCCTCGGGGCCGCGCACGCGCTCCAGGTGGCTGACCGCCAGCCGCGCGGTGACGGCGGCGGTGAAGCCCGAAACGACGAGGACGCTGGAGAGCATCCAGACGACCGCCACGACGCGGCCGCCCAGCGAGCCCGGGACCTTGTCGCCGTAGCCGACGGTCGTCGCGGTGGCGATAGACCACCACAGGCCCGATCCGATGCCCTGGGCCGGCGAGCCGCCGAACTGTGCGGGGTTGTGCCGCCGCTCGAACAGCCAGACCAGCACGCCGGAGGCGACCAGGATCAGGACCAGCGCCAGGAGGACGCCCAGGAACGCCGGCGAGAAGAAGGCGCGCGCCACCGAACGCCAGCGTTCGGCTTCCGTCGCCGCGATGCTGGCGATCGCGAGGTCCACGCTCTCCACCAGGTGGGTGAAGTCGACGGTCTTCTCGAGCTCCATGCTGACCGCGATCGGCCCCACCACGACGTCCACCGATCCGTCGGACAGGCCGCTCAGCAGCGCGTCCCGCTCCCCCTCGCGGAAGGCGTACGGCTTGCCGAGCTCCCGCGCCAGCGAATCCCAGAGCTCGACGTGCAGCCCGTGCCAGGCGCCGCTCCGGCCCTTCATGGCGAAGGGCGGCACCTCGAAGACGCCCACGGTGAGCGGCTGCGCGGCCGGCTGCGCGGAGACCGTCCCGGCCAGGAGGAGAGCCGCGCAGAGGGAGCGCATGCTCAATCCTAGCCCTGTAACCTGACGGCACACGTGCCCGCGATCTGGATCGCCCTTCAGGCGGCGCTGGTTTCCGCCGCGGCGCCGCTCACCGGCGGGAGCGCGGCGCGTCGCGTCGCCGGCGCCCTCGTGCTGGCCGCGGCGTTCGTCCTCCCCTGGCTCTCACCTCATGAGCGGCTGCTGCGGCTCGTGCTGGCCTCGCTGGCGCTGCTCGGGTTCCTGAAGAACGTCGAGATCGCCTCCTGGCGCGGCGCGAGGTGGACGCCGCCAAGGCGTCTCTGGCACCTCTTCTCCTTCTTCCGCGTCGGGCGCCGCCGCCGGCGCCCGACGCGGCTGCTTCTCGGCGTCGTCCTCCTCTAATGCGCGATGGAGCTGATCTCGGCGAGCCTTCGGCCTCGAGGTGCCGGCGAACCAGGACGCGCCGATCCTGTCGGCCAGCCTGCAGGAGTTCTGGGGCCGCCGCTGGAACCGCATCGTGAACCGCTGGCTGCGCCAGTTCGTCTTCCTCGTCTGGAGCTACACCGCTGGCCCAGGGCGGCGGCGCGAGCCTGGACGATCGCCGCCCTGCTCGCGCCGGCCTTCCTGGTGATCGACTCGTTCCTGCGCGTGCTGGGGCTTTAGCCCCCGGCCGCCGCGAGCTCCGGCTCGGCGGCCGTCTCGAAGCTCTTCGCCGGTTTGCGGGTCTTTGCCACCAGCATGTAGATCGATGGCACCACGAACAGAGTGAACGCCGTGCCGATGACCATCCCCGAGACCAGCATGATGCCGATGGAGTTGCGCGCGCCGGCGCCCGGCCCCTTGGCGAAGATGAGCGGCAGGTGGCCGACCACGGTGGCCGCGGTCGTCATCAGGATCGGCCGCAGCCGCGTGCTGGCCGCCTCCACCAGCGCCTTGAGCTTATCGGCGCCGGTCTCCTGGAGGTGGTTCGCGAACTGCACGATGAGGATGCCGTTCTTGGAGACCAGGCCGACCAGGGTGATGAGCCCGACCTGGCTGTAGATGTTCAGCGTGGTGAAGCCGAGGAACGAGAAGAGGAGCGCCCCGGAGAGCGCGAGCGGCACCGAGCCGGCCAGCACGATGAACGGGTCGCGGAAGCTCTCGAACTGGGCGGCCAGCACCAGGTAGATGAGGATGGCCGACAGCAGGAAGGTCCCCAGGAACTTGCTCCCCTCGACGCGCAGCTGGCGCGACTCGCCGGCGTAGTCGATGGTGAAGCCGGCCGGCAGCATCGCCTTGGCCTCGGTCTCGAGGTAAGCCAGCGCCTTGTCCAGCGACACGCCCGGCGGGATGACGCCCTGGATGCGGACCGCGTTGAGCTGCTGGAAGCGCTTCAGCTCGCGCGGCTGGGTGGAGGTCTTCAGGGTCGCGAAGGTCGAGAGAGGCACCAGCTTGCCGTCCGGACCGGTCACGTGGAGGTCGGCGAGCTGCTCGGGTGTGAGCCGCTCGGTGCGCTTCACCTGCGGGATCACCTTGTAGGAGCGCCCCTGGATGCTGAAGCGGTTCACGTAGTCGCCGCCGAGGAACGTCGAGAGGTCGCGCCCGACCTTTTGCAGGTCGACGCCCTGCGAACGCACCTTGTCGCGGTCGAAGACGACCTCGGTCTGCGGCTGGTCGTACTTGAGGTCGGCGTCGGCGAACATGAACATGCCGCTCTGGAACGCCTTGCCGACGAGCTTGTTGGCGATGTCCACGAGCTGCGCCGGCTCGGCGGTGGAGGCGATCACCAGCTCGACCGGGAAGTCGCCGCCGCCGGGCAGCGGCGCCGGGACGATCGGGATCACCCGGATGCCGGGGATCTGTCCCAGCTTCTGGGCCGACTCCATGTGCAGCTGCGCGGTCGTCTTCTTCCGCTCCTTCCACGGCTTGGTGACCATGCCGCCGAAGCCGCCGGTGGGGCCGGTGATCTGGAAGATCGAGCCGGTCTCCGGCATCGCGCGGTAGACGTCGTGAACGCGCTGCGTGAAGAGCTTGGTCTGGTCGATGGTGGAGTTGGGCGCCGCCTGGATGACGCCGAAGACCACGCTCTGGTCCTCCTTGGGCGCCAGCTCCTTCTGCGAGAAGAGGTAGAAGGGAACGATCAAGAGGAGCGCCAGGGCCCAGACGGTGAGAACCACCGGCCGCACCCGCAGCGTGCCCTCGAGGAGCCGCGTGTAGAGCGCCTGCACCTTGGCGAAGTTGCGGTTGATGACGCCCGCGAAGCCGCGCTCGGTGCCGCCGGCCTTCAGGAGCTTGCTGCTCATCATCGGCGAAAGGGTGAGCGCCACCAGGCCCGACACGATGACCGCGCCGGACAGGGTGAAGGCGAACTCGCGGAAGAGCGAGCCGGTCAGGCCGCCTTGGATGGCCACCGGCGTGTAGACCGCGGCCAGGGTGATCGTCATGGCGATGATCGGCCCGACCAGCTCGCGCGCCGCCGCCAGCGCGGCCTGGAACGGCGACTTGCCGAGGTGGATGTGGCGCTCGACGTTCTCGACCATCACGATCGCGTCGTCCACCACCAGCCCGACCGAGAGGACGATGGCCAGCAGCGTCAGCAGGTTGATGGTGAAGCCGGCGGCCAGCATCAGGAAGACGGCTCCGACGAGGGAGATGGGGATGGCCACGATAGGGATAACCACAGAGCGAAAGGAGCCGAGGAACAGGAAGATCACCGCGACCACGATGACCAGCGTCTCGGTCAGCGTCTTCAGCACCTCGTCGATGGCGTCCTGGATGTAGGCGGTGGAGTCGTAGGGGATGCCGACCCTCATGCCGGCCGGGAGCTGGGCCTGGATGCCCGGGATCTCGGCGCGCACCCGCTTGATGACGTCGAGGGAGTTGGCGGTCGGCAACACCCAGATGCCCATGAAGGTGGCGCTCTCGCCGTTGAAGCGGACGTCCTCCTCGTAGTTGACGGCGCCCAGCACGACGTCGGCGATCTCGCCGAGCCGCACCATCGTCCCCTTCTCCTCCTTGACGACCAGCTGCTTGAACTCCTCGGGCGTCTTGAGGTCGGTGTTGGCCACCAGGTTGACCGAGACCATCGACCCCTTCGTCCGGCCGATGGCCGAGAGCGCGTTGTTCCGCGCCAGGGCGTCGTTCACCATCGAGGGGGAGATGCCGCGGGCGGCCATCTTCTCGGGCGACAGCCAGACGCGCATCGCGAACGTGCGGTCCCCCAGGATGTCAGCCCGCTGCACGCCGGAGACCGCCGAGAGCTTCGGCTGCACGACGCGGGTCAGGTAATCGGTGATCTGGTTCTGGTCGAGGTCCTTCGAGGAAAAGCCGAGGTACATGGAGGCAAAGCGGTTGTCGGCGGTCTGCAGGTCGATGATCGGCGCCTCGGCCTCGGGCGGCAGGTCGTTCCGCACCTGCGCCACCTTGGCCTGGATCTGGGTGAGCGCGGCGTTGGTGTCGTAGTTCAGCTTCAGGTGGACGGTGATCGTGCTGACGCCCTGCGCGCTCGACGACTCCAGGTAGTCGATGCCGTCGGCGCTGGCGATCACCCGCTCCAGCGGCGTGGTGATGAAGCCGCGCACCAGGTCGGCGTTGGCGCCGACATAGGCGGTGGTGACGTTGACGACGGCGATGTCGCTCTTGGGAAACTGCCGGACCGAGAGCGAACGGATCGACTGGATGCCGGCGATCAGGATGACCAGGTTGACCACCACGGCCAGGACCGGCCGCTTGATGAAGAGATCGGTGAACTTCATGGCCTGCCTCGACTCACGCGTCTTCCGGCTTCGGCGCCGGGCTGTTGCCTGGCTGTACCTTGTTGTCGACGACGACCGCGGCGCCGTTCCTCAGCTTGAAAGCGCCCGAGGTCACGACCTCGGAGTTGGGCGACAGGCCGGAGACGACGGCGATCTGGTCGCCTCGTCCGGCCCCCAGCTTCACGAACTGCTGGACCACTCCGCGGTAGGGGTTCCCCTTGGGGTCCTTCAGCTCCTGGACGACGAAGACCGAGCTGCCGTAGGGCGCGTAGCTGACGGCCGAAGCCGGGATGGTCACCAGCGGCGCCGAGGAGCCGGTCGTCACCCGCGCCTTCACGAACATGCCGGGGCGCAGCTTGCCGTCCCGGTTCGGGAACGTCGCCTGCACGTGGACGTTGCGGGTGGCCTCGTCGATGACGGAGTCGACCGCGGTGATCTTGCCGGTCGTCTCCACCGCGCCGTCGAGGCCGGCGTGCACCGCGACGCCGTTGGCCAGCGCCGGGACGTCCTGCTGCGGCACCGAGAAGTCGACGTAGATCGGGTCCAGCGACTGCACCGGCACGATCGGCGCGCCGGCCGCCAGGTATTGCCCGAGGTTCACCTGGCGGATGCCCAGGCTGCCGGCGAAGGGGGCCCGGATCGTCTTCCTGGCGATCATGGCGCGGATCTCGGCGACGCGCGCCTCGGCCTGGCGCGCCTCGGCGGCGGCCCGGTCGTACTCCACGCCGGAGCTGATGCCCTTGTTGTGGAGGCCGGTCTGGCGGGCCAGGTTCAGCCTGGTCAGGTCGCGCTGCGCCTCGGCCGACGCCAGCTGCGCCTCCTCCTGGCGCGTGTCGAGCCGGACCAGCACCGCGCCGGCGGCCACGCTGCGCCCGGACTCGAACTCGATCTTCTGGACGACTCCCGGCAGGTCCGCGCTCACCACCACGCCGTGGATGGCGGCGACGCTGCCGACGGCGTTCAGCTCCGCCGGCCAGCTCTCGGCGCGGGCCACCGCCGTGGTCACCGCCTCCGGCGGCGGCGTGAACTTCGACCCGGCGATGGCGGCCCGCACCTGCAGGGTCTTGACCGAGGCGAGTGCGACCAGCAGCGCCGCGGCGGCGATCAACGTGGCGATCATCTTCTTCTTCATGGGTGGCCCTCTCTTCCGTCCTGACGACGCGCGAGCTGTCGGGGATCGACATCTCGGTGGCGCCAACCGGTAGTCCAAGCCGCGTGCCAGAGGGCGGCCTCACCGCAAGGGACTGCCACCGAGCCGCTTGCCACGGTTGGGGCGTTTTGTCTCTTGGATGGCTGCTGTCGAAGAACGCGCAGGGTGTCTGTTTTCGTGCGGTGTAGCGTTGCCGCATGCAGCTGGCACCGTTCCTCCTCGACCAGTGGCTCGACGAGCACGCCCATACCGTGGAGATCAACCTGGCCTCCAGCACCGGCCCCTCCTTCACGTTCCGCGAGCTGCTGGACGTCATGACGCCCGAGGAGCGGGAGCGGCTGTTCGCCGCGAAGCTCCTCTACTCACGCTCCGGCGGCGCCGACGATCTGCGCCAGGCGGTGGCCGAGCGGCACGGCGTCTCGGCCGAGGACGTCCTCATCCTCACCGGTGCGTCCGAGGGACTCCTCATCCTGAGTTTCCTGGCCGGCGAGCCAGGCGCCAACGTCGTCCTGCCCAGCCCCGGCTACCCGCCCTCGGCGAGCATCCCGCGCGGCTTCGGCATCGAGGCCCGCACCTACGCGCTGCGTCCGGAGAACGGGTTTCGGGTGGACCTCGACGAGGTCCGCTCGCTCGTCGACGCCAAGACGAAGTACGTGCTGGTCAACTCACCGCACAACCCGACCGGCGCGACGCTCTCCGACGATGAGCTGGACGCTCTCCACGCGTTCACCGCCGGCCGGGGAATCCCGCTGGTCTGCGACGAGGTCTACCACCCGATCTATCACGGGACGCCCTCGCGCTCGGCGGCCCGCCTGCCCGGCGCGGTGGTGCTGGGCGACATGTCCAAGGCGCTCTGCCTGAGCGGCCTGCGCATCGGCTGGATGATCGAGCGGGACGCGGTGAAGCGCGCCCAGGTCCTCAACGCGCGGCAGTACTTCACCATCACCAACGCGCCGCTCGAGGAGGCGCTGGCCACCGCCGCGGTGCGGCGGGCCGAGCTGCTCTACGAGGGCGTGCGCCGCCGGACCGCCGAGAACCTCGCCCAGCTCGAACCGTTCTTCGCGGCGCAGGCCGGGACGCTCTCCTGGGTGCGTCCACGGGGCGGCATGACCGCTTTCCCCAGGCTGCTGGCCGGCGACGACGCGCGCCCCTTCTGCGTGGAGCTGGCCAGGGCGGGGGTGCTGGTGGCGCCGGGAGACTGCTTCGGGATGCCGGCGCACTTCCGGCTCGGCTTCGGAGCCGCCCCCCCTGACCGTCTGCTCGCCGGGCTGGAGAGGCTGGCCCAGGTGTGTGCCGCGGTGGGCGCTAGCTAGAAGGAAGCGTCCGCCAGCGCGCGTTCCTTGCGGCGCAGCGGCGCCTTTTGCAGGCGCGGCGAGAGGCCGTGCGACATCCACTCGAAGAGCAGCACGTCGGTGTTGGCCAGCGAGGCGCGTTCGGAGGCGGTGAGCGCGACCCCGTGCTCCTGCAGGTCCTGCAGCGTCCATTTCGGATCGTTCGCGAAGGACTCGCGGAACTCCTCGTCCGTCAGGAGCCGTCCCAGGATCTGCTCGACGTTTCGCTGCGACATTCGTCACGCCCCCCGCCGGCAATAAACACGATCCGTGCCAACCAGCCCGGTTAGCATCTCCGGGAGTCGATGGACCAGCTCGCGCATTTCCAGATCCTCGAGAAGCTCGCCGAGGGAGGCATGGGCGTCATCTTCAAGGCGCGCGACACGCACCTCGACCGCTTCGTGGCCGTCAAGGTGCTGCCGCCCCGGAAGGGGGCCGACGACTCGCGCAGGCAGCGGTTCATCAACGAAGCCAAGGCCGCCTCGGCCCTCGATCACCCGAACATCATCACCGTGCACGACGTGACCAGCGACGGCGGCGTGGACTTCATGGTGATGGAGCTGGTGCAGGGCCGTACCCTCGACCAGCTGATCCCGCGCGACGGCCTGCCCCTGCCGGAGGTGCTGAAGTACGCGATCCAGGCGGCCGACGGGATGGCCGCCGCTCACGCCGCCGGCATCATCCACCGGGACCTGAAGCCCGAGAACCTCATGGTCACCGAGAGCGGTCTGGTGAAGGTGCTCGATTTCGGGGCCGCCAAGCTCCAGGAATCGGACGACGTCTCGGAAAGCGAGGCGGTCGCGCCGCTGGGAACGCGCGGCTACATGTCCCCCGAGCAGGCGGAGGGCCGGCCGGTGGACTCCCGTTCCGACGTCTTCTCGTTCGGGGCCCTTCTGTACGAGATGGTGACCGGGCGGAGCGCGTTCCGCGGCGACTCGCAGGCCTCGACGCTCAGCGCGGTGCGGCACGACGAGCCGCCGCCGCCCCGCGAGCTCATCGAGGACCTTCCGCCGGAGATGGAACGCATCATCCTCCGCTGCCTGCGTAAGGACCCCGCCGGGCGTTTCCAGACGATGGCCGATCTGAAAGCGGCGCTCGAGGAGCTCGAGGACTAGTCGGGCTCCGGAAGCGGACTCAATTCGCCGCGCGGTCGGCGATCCCGTGCTTCTGCATCCGGTAGTAGAGCTGCGAGCGCGTGATCCCCAGGAGCCGCGCCGCCCGCGAGCGGTTGTTGCGCGCCTCGCGCAGCGCCTTACCGATGAGGTCGCGCTCCACCACGTCGAGGTCGACGCCGCCGGGCGGGAAGCTCGCCGGGTCCTGCAGATCGGAGCTGGTCAGGCCCTTCCGGGCGCCGACCTCCACCGGCAGATGCTCGCGGGTGATGAGGCCGCCGTCGCAGAGGATGGCCGCGCGCTCCAGGACGTTCCGCAGCTCACGCACGTTGCCGGGCCACTCGTAGGAGAGCATCGCGTCGCGCGCCTCGCGCGAGAGCCCGGCCGGCGACCGGCCCACGATCGGCCCGAGCTCTTCCAGGAAGCTGTCGGCCAGAGGCAGGATGTCGTCGCGCCTCTCGCGCAGCGGGGCGAGCGCGATCTCGAACACGTGCAGGCGGTAGTAGAGGTCCTCGCGGAACTGCCCGCGGGCGATGGCGCTCTTGAGGTCGCGGTTGGTGGCGGCCACGAAGCGGACGTTGGCGCGCACCGGGCGCGTGCCCCCCAGCCGCTGAAACTCCCGCTCCTGCAGGACCCGCAGCAGCTTGGCCTGCACCTGGAGGCTCATCTCGCCGACCTCGTCCAGGAAGAGGATGCCGCCGGCCGCCTGCTCCAGCCTGCCCGGGCGCGCCGCCAGGGCGCCGGTGAAGGCCCCCTTCTCGTGGCCGAAGAGCTCCGATTCCAGCAGCGTGTCGGGCAGCGCGGCGCAGTTGAGCGCCACGAAGGGTCCCTTGACGCGTGGCGATCCGCGGTGGATGAGCCGCGCCACGACTTCCTTGCCGGTGCCCGATTCTCCGGTGAGGAGCACGGTCGTCTCCGTGGCGGCGACCCGAGCCGCGTGCTGCAGCACCTCGTTCCAGCGCTTCGAGACGCCCACCACCCGGCCGTAGCCCTTGGTGGTGGCCAGCTCCTCCTTCAGCGCTTCCACGCGCTCTTCCAGGTGGGCCGCGCGCTCGCTCGCCTCGGCGGCCAGACGTCCCTCCTCGGCGAGCCGCTGGTGCGACAGCGCCAGGCTGACGTGGTCGGCGACACGCCGCGCGACGACCATGTCGTCGGGCCCGTAGACGCCCGGCAGGCGGGCCCCGAACGCCAGCGCTCCGATCACGCCTCCTTCGAGACGCAGCCGGATGACCAGCAGCGAGCGGATGCCGTTGGCCGCGCAGCGCGCCCGCGACTCCGGCGACATCGCGCTCAGATGTGTCTCGATGTCGTCGACGATCTCGTCCTCGGGCAGCTTCCCGCCGCAGGCGCCGTCCACCCGGAAGCGGGTGATCAGGCCTGGGATCGGCTCGCCGGAGATCGCGTCGATCGTCACCTCGGAGCGGTCCTCGCTCCAGGATTTCAGGATCAGCCGGTCGTGCGGCAGCACCGGCTTCACCACCTCGGAGACCTGGTTGAAGATCTCGCGCACGTCGAGGACGTTGGCCATCATCGGCAGCAGCGCGTCGATGGTGTCCAGACGGCGGCGGCGCTCCAGGTCCAGGTTGAAGAGGCGTTCGTGCTCCAGCGCCAGACCCACCAGGTCGGCGATCGCAACCAGCGAGGCCTCGTGCTCGGCGCTGAAGGCGTGCGGCCGGCTGGAGCTGACCGAGACGAAGCCCCCCCGCCGGTCGCCGCGCCAGAGAGGGACGTAGAGCATGGAGCGCTTGCCCGACTCCAGGACGTGGCGGTCGCCGGGAAAGCTCGGGTCCAGCACGCTGGTCAGGTCGTCGTAGCGTGTGATCTGGCGCCCGGAGGGGCGCATCGCCGGCGAGTATTCGCCCAGGTCCACCTTGCGGGCGGGGTCGGGCGCGACGCCGGTCTTCGCGGAGTAGCCGTAGAACGTCAGCGCGCCGTCGCTCTCGGTGCGGGCCACCCCCATCCACTCGAACGGGACGACCTCGGCACTGGCCTGGGCGACCCGCGCGAAGACGTCCTTCAGCTCGAGCGCCTCCGAGACTGCCCGGGCGATCCGACTCAGGGCGGTGGCCAGCCCCGCAGAGGTCATTTCGGCATCGTAAACCGCGGGCGCGGCGGGATATTCCTGCGTCAGCATGGTGTGGTCCTTCTCATGGACCATGCCAGGGTCAGGACCGCCTGAAACCGTGGGACCGGCTGTGTGAAATCGCGCAGGTGTCTGCGAATCGGCAGCGGCGACTGTCGCCCTAAGTCTTCAGGCGCCTCCCCAGAAGAGCCGCGCCGGCCGCGGCGAGCAGGATCGTGAATGCGAACAGCATCGGGCCCGACAGCACCGGGACCTGCGGCGCGGCGTCGTCGTCGGTGATGGTCCCGACCCCCTGGCCGTCGGCGATCGTGGCGTTGCTGGGGCTCGAGAGGTTCACCAGGAAGAACTCCGGGCCCTCGAGGAGGATGTCGCTGGTGATCGGCACCGTGAAGGTCTCGCTCACGTCGAGCGGGACGAAGGTGAGCGTGGTCGGGCCGGTGGAGGTGAAGTCCACGCCGCCGGAGGCGCTCCCGTTCGCGGTCTGGGCGCTGACGGTGACCGTCGACGCGGAGGCACCCGACAGCGTCACGGTGAACGTGGCGGTGCCCGCGGACTCGGAGACGGTCACGTCGCTGATGGAGATCGTGGGCTGCACCTCGTCGTCGACGATCGTCAGGGTCGCCAGAGAGAAGGTTCCGAGGAAGGCTCCTCCGGTCGGGTTGCTGAGCGACAGGTTGACCGTCTCGTCCCCCTCGAACACGCCGTCGTTGACGAGCGGGATCGTCACCGTCTGGGTCGACACGCCGGGGGCGAAGGTGACGATCTGATCGGAGTCCGCGTAATCGGCCGGGGCGGTGGCGCTGCCATCGGCGGTCGCGAACCCGACGGTGGTCGTGCCTTCCGTGCTGCCGAAGCGGTTGATGGTGATGGTGGCGACCGTTCCCGATTCGCTGACGCTGTAGGTGCCTGAGCTGAAGCTGACCGAGGGCGGCTGGACGATGGCCATCCCGGTCACCAGCGTCGGCAGGGCCCCGATGGCCCCGATCAGGGTGACGGCGCCGGTGGTGACGTTCACGCTGTAGAGGCTCGAGGAGGTCCCGTTCAGGGTGAGGACCGCGAAGGGGAAGTTGAAGCCGGCCGGCGCCGGAGAGACGAAGTCGAAGGCGGCCGGGGACAGCGCGTTGACCCCGAGGGGCCCAATCGGGTTCTGCGTGCCGTCGTTCGGCGGGCTCTGGATCGCCAGGCGGTCCCCCTCGACGTCGATGGTGTAGAGCGTCGTGGACGTGGTCCCGGCGAAGTTGCTGGTATACGCCGCGGCGGTGACGGTGAACCCCGCGGGGTTGATGGCGACGTCGGTCGCCGCCAGCGCTCCGTTATTCGGGTTGAGGCGCAAGTTCTGGTCGGTGTCGCTGACCACGCGGATGCGATCGACGGTCGGGTTGAAGTCGAAGGCGAAGCTGGTGCCGCTGAGCGTGAACGCGCCGTTCGAGCCGACCTGGGTCGCGACGCCGGTGGTTGTGTTGATGACGTAGATCCGGCTGCCGCTGCCCAGCCCGTAGAGCTGTCCGGTGGCCGGCCGGAAATCGATCCCCAGAATGCTCTCGCCCGATCCCAGTCCGGTGATAGCGATCGGTGCGCTGGTGGTGCCGGGCGTCGACGTGTCGAACTGGATGAGCTGGTTCGCCGACGTCACCGCCACAACCGTGTATGCCCGGAGCGGCGCGGCCGAGATCAAGGGGAGCAGGGCCACGAACAGCCAACCGCGGGTCCTGCGCGATGCGTCGCTCACGAAGCACCTCCTCCGAGAACTGTTGCGGGTAGGCTACACGAAAGGGGCGGCCTTGCGGCCGCCCCTTCCAGGAACCGGTGAGGTCGTGGATCAGAAGTTGACGGCGTTGGCCTCGATCTTCTTCCACATCTTCACGAAGTCGTCGGCGGAGTGGAACATCGGGTCCATGTCGGCCTGGGTGCCGTAGTTCTGCGCGCCCTGCATCAGCTCGGGGAGCTGGCCGACATTGGAGAGCCCTTCCTTCTGGAAGTCGAACACGCGGGTGGGGCCGGTCTTCTGCGGGCCCGCCAGCGGGGTGTAGCCGGCCGGGGCGGGCGGGTTGAGCGGGTAGGTGACCTTGGTCTCGGAGAAGGGGACCATGGGGTTGAGGCCGTTGAGGTCGGTGCCGATGGCGACGCCGCGGCCGCCCATGAGGTCCAGCATCTCCTTGTACTCGTGGAACCAGGTCTTGATCGGGTGGCCGAGGACGTCGATCTGGATGGAGGCGATCTTCCAGTGGTCGTCGTCGTGGTCGCTGGTGTAGCGGAGCCTCAGGGTCCTGATGGACTGGACTTCGACCGGCACCGGCAGCTGGACGATCTTGGCGTGGCTGGTGCCGTCGAACCACTTGGCTCCGTCGTTCATGGAGAACTCGAGGTCGGGCTGGCCGGCGATGACGAGCGTGCCGGTGAGCTCGTTGCCGAAGCGGAGGTCGTCGGTGTCGGTCTGGATCGAGATCTGGAGGAACTCCACCAGCTCGCGGTTGCAGCCGTCGGTGCACATGTAGTTCGGGAAGATCGGGGGCTCCTGCTCCAGGCGGATCAGGGCGTTGATGGTGGGATCGGTGCCGGTGAACCGGAAGGCCGGGCCCGAGGAGCGCTCGAACAGCACCTTGGTGCCGCCGGGGTTGGGCTGGGTGATGCGGATGGAGTTGACGTCCCAGTTGTCGCAGAACGTCTCGCAGGAGCCCTGGAGCGTGCCGACCTTGATCTCGTTGATGTCGTTCGCGGTCTTGCCCTTGGGAAGCGCGAAGGGACGCTCGAAGTAGAGGCCGCCGAAGGTGCCGCGGGACGGGGTGATGCGGTGGCCCCAGATGTCGGACGGGTCGAGGACGATGGCGCCGCTGTAGTAGAAGTTGATCCAGCCCTTGTCGTCGTCGGCGGCGTCGCCGCCGGTGACGTGCTCGACGACCACCACCTCGCGGCCGTCGGGCACGAGCTCGACGGTCCAGGCCGGGTTGGCCATGGTGAAGTCGCGGAGGACGTCGGAGCCGACCGCGGAGTAGACGCGCGCCGCTTCGGTGCGGCCGAGGTAATAGACCTCCATCTTGTGCAGCTTCCACTCGTCGCAGTGGCAGTCGTCCGACACCAGCTCCAGCTTCAGCTTCTCGACGTCGGCCAGCTTGGTGCCGGCGGGCAGCTTCACCGTGACCCAGTGCACCGAGTCGTTCTTGAGCTCCTCGAGGTTCTTCAGCTGGTGCTTCTCGAGGTCGTCGTTGGTGGGCTCCTTGAGGAAGCCGATGACGTGCTCCACGCCCTTGATGGTCACCGTGGCGCGGACCTCCGAGCCGTCGTTCAGGTTGTCGCTGCCGGTGCCCAGGCCGATGCGCAGGTGCGGGTTGTCGAGGTCGTAGCTGAAGGTGAACTTCGGGACCATGCGCACCATCGGCGTGTTCTGCTCACGGCTGATGGCGCGGGCGCCGATGTCCCCCTCGGTGCCCAGGCCGATCACCCCGCCGCCGGCGGCGATCCGCTTGGCGTTGTCGGGCAGGAGCTTGCGCTCGGTGATCTCCATGGCGCGGGCCTTGCCGATCGGGACGCGGAGGTCGGTGTGGCTGTCGATGACCGGCATGACCGGGCGCGCCGTCGAGTGGCTCGCCAGGTCCAGCGTGTCGCGCTGCGAGTTGTCGGACATGTGCGCCATGTCGACGATCATGGCGTTCTTCCAGAGCTTGAGGATCCCGTCCTTGCCCTCCTGGTTGAGGCCCTGGAAGTTCGCGTGGCCGTCGAGCGTCAGGATGTCGTTGGGGTGGCAGTACTCGTACTGGTTGTCCGGACCGCAGAGGCTGTCGGGGTTGTCGCCCGGGGCGACGTAGTCGGCGTAGAAGAGCGGCAGCAGGAAGTCGGCGCCCATCTTCAGCGGCGCGCTGAAACGGTAGCCGATGGTCGGGTCGAAGCGCACGTCGTAGTGGGTGCCCCACATGGTGCGGTTCAGGGTGTTGAAGAGGTTGGAGTAGGCCGCCGAGCCGCCGAAGTGCTCGTTGTCGGCCAGGTGGATCGGGTTGACCACGGCCACGCCGTAGTCCTTGTGCAGCTGCACCAGCTGGTCGGCGGTCAGGTCGTCGAGCTCCACGCCGAGCACCAGCGCCAGCTTGCCCTTCTTGATGATCGCCTCGGCCTGGGTGGCGGTCTTGGCGATCTCCATCCACTTGTTGTTGTTCTGGGCCATCTTGGCGATGAACTTCAGCTGCTTGACCGCGCTGTCGTAGTCGTTCACCTCGTTGATGTCCTGTTCGTTGAGGAGGAAGCCGCTGTTGTGCCAGAGCGCCGACAGCAGCTTGTTGTCGGTGACCGAGGCGACCATCAGCCGGAGGCCGCCGTCGTAGGCGCGGCGGATCCACTCCAGGTGCATCTGCTGGTGGGTGACGCTGCGCGCCGCCGGCCAGCCGCGGAACTCCGGGTAGCCGCCGACGTAGTGGTTGGCGCCGGTCGAGCCGTCGAGCGAGGTGAAGGCCATGACCTGAGTGCCGTCCTCGACGATGTCGCCCGAGCTGATGTGCTTGTCGCCGTTGCAGGGCTGGAGCCCGATGATGCTCGAGGGCGTCAGCGTGTCGCTGCCGGGGTTGCCGTAGATCAGGCCGTTGTTGCCGTTGTCGTCGGCGCCGAAGCTGAGGTGCGAGGCCGGGTGGGCGTGCAGGTCGGCGAAGCCCCAGAGGCGGTTGTCGGGCGTCGGGGTCGGCGTGGCCGTGCGCGTCGGGCCGGGCGTCGGTCCCGGCGTCGGGCCGGGGCCCGTGCCCGGAGTGCTGGTGGGGGTCGGCGTCGGTGTCGGCGTCGCGGTCTTCTTGCCGGCCTGGGCCGGCAGCGCGGCCGCCATCAGCGCCAGCGAAGAAGCGAGGACGAGCGTTCGTGTGGTCTTCATCGTGAAATCCTCCTGTCGCGCTCCAACACGACAAGCGCGCCCGCCGCCCGCCAACCGGTGAGCTTCAACACCGATGGGAGGTCGAAGGCGCCGGTCGGCTGATGGACGGCGCCCTTGGCTCTTGCTAGCCTGTTTCGCTTTGCCCGAGTCCGGAGAGATCACCCGCCTGCTGCGAGCGCACGAGGCCGGCGACGCCCGCGCCTTCGGGCAGCTGGTCCCGCTGATCTACGCCGAGATGCGCCGCATCGCCCGCCGGCAGCTCCGCCGCGGAGACGGACCGCCGCTCGACAGCGCCAGCCTGGTGAACGACGTCTACCTCAAGCTGGCCGGCGCCGAGCTGCTGGGCGCCAGGGGGCGCGAGCACCTGCTGGCCATCGCGGCTTCGGCCATGCGCCAGGTGCTGGTGGACCGGGCGCGCGCCCGGCTGCGCCAGAAGCGCGGCGGCGGAGAGAGACCGCTGGCCCTGGAGGACGAGGAGGTGCGCGCCGCCCCGTCGGCCGAGCCGTCGCCGGAGTGGCTGATCGACCTGGACCGCGCGCTGACCCTGCTGCGCCAGCGCGACGAGCGCTTGGCGCGCATCGTGGAGTGCCGCTTCTTCGCCGACCTCAGCGAGGAGGAGACGGCCGAGGCGCTGGGCATCTCGCTGCGGACCGCGCAGCGCGACTGGATGCGTGCCAAGGCCTGGCTCAAGGCGGAGCTCGCGGACCGCGATGGTCCTTGAGCGCGACGACTGGCAGCGGCTCGACACGCTTCTTCAGGGGGCGCTCGACCAGCCGTCGGGCGAGCGCGAGCAGTGGATCGCACAGGCCTGCGGCGGCGACTCGTCGCTGGTCAAGCGGGTCACCAAGATGGTGCGGCTGGCCGAGGCCGACGACGAGCTGCTCCGTCCCGGCGGCGCCCTGCCGCCCACCGGCGCCGAGGGCTTCGAGCAGCAGCGGACGCCGTCGGCGCCGGAGCTGGCCGCCGGCACGCGGCTCGGGCGCTACGAGATCCGCGGCCTCCTCGGCGAAGGCGGCATGGGGCGCGTCTATCGCGGCCTGGATCCGACGCTGGGGCGCGAGGTGGCGATCAAGGCGCTGTCCGGCATGGTGCGCGGCGACGACGCCAGCCTGCGCCGCTTCGAGCGTGAGGCGCGGCTCCTGGCGAACCTCAGCCACCCCAGCATCGCCGGCATCTACGGCTTCGAGGTCCTCGACGGCTCTCCCTATCTGATCCTGGAGCGGGTCGAGGGGGAGACCCTGGCCGAGCGGCTGCGGCGCGGGCCGCTGCGGCTGCGCGAGGCGCTGCTGATCGCGATCCAGGTGGCCGAGGGGCTGGAGGAGGCGCATGGCAAGGGGGTCATCCACCGCGACCTCAAGCCGTCGAACGTGATGCTGGCGCCGGGCGGGCGGGTGAAGCTGGTCGACTTCGGGCTCGCCAAGGCTCTCAAGCGCCCGCGCGAAGGGGAGGCCTCGATCGAGCTGGCGACCGCCGCCGGCACCATCGTCGGCACCGCGCCCTACATGAGCCCCGAGCAGGTGCAGGGGGAGGAGATCGACACCCGGGTCGACGTCTTCGCGTTCGGCTGCGTGCTCTACGAGATGCTGACCGGGCTGCAGGCGTTCCCCGGCAGCACCGGAGCCGAGACGCTGGGCGCCGTGCTCTGGCGCGACCCGCGCTGGGAGGCGCTGCCGGAGAGCGTGCCGCCGGCCCTGCACCGGTTGCTGCGCCGCTGCCTGCGCAAGGACCGGCAGGCGCGCCTGCAGCACATCGGCGACGCGCGGCTGGAGCTGGTCGAGGTGCGCGACGAAGCGCCGGCCGCGCCCGAGCCGCGTCTTGGTCGCCGTATCCGCACGGTCCTCCCCTGGGCCGTGGCCGCGCTGCTCGCGGGCGTGGCCGCGCTGCTGGCGCTGCGGGGCGGCCGGCAGCGGCCGGCACGGGCCCAGCTGAGCCTCGAGCTGCCTCGCGGAGTCACGCTGTCCGGCAGCTACCCTCCGCCGTTCGCGTTCGTGCCGGGCGGCTCGGCGCTGGTGGTGCGGGGCTCGAGCGAAGGCACCGACCGGCTCTACGTACGGGGCCTCGACGACGTGACGCTGCGCCCGCTGGCCGGGACCGAAGGGGCCGAGCAGCCCTCGGTCTCGCCGGACGGGCGGTGGGTGGCGTTCTTCGCCGATCGCAAGCTGAAGAAGGTGCCGCTCGAAGGGGGCGCGGTGGTCGCGCTGTGCGAGGTGGGCAGCAACCCGCGCGGCGCGGCCTGGTGTCCCGACGGGAGCGTCGTGCTCTCGCCGTCGCAGACGTCGGGGCTGCAGCGCGTCCCGGACGCCGGCGGCAAGCCGCTGGTCTTCACCATCCTCGACGTCGCGCGCGGCGAGTACTCGCACCGCTGGCCGGAGGTCCTGCCGGGGGGCGAGTGGGTGATGTTCACGTCGGGGCTGGAGGAGGCCACGTTCGACGAGGCGCACCTCGAGGTGGCGTCGCTGAAGACCGGCGAGCGGCGGCAGCTGGTGCCGGGCGCCACCTTCTCGCGCTACGCGCCGGGCGGGCACCTCCTCTTCGTGCGCGGCGGGCGCGTCTTCTCGGCGGCGTTCGACGCCGACCGCCTCGAGCTGCGCGGCGCGCCGGAGGTCGTGCTGGGCGGCGTGCGCTACAGCCCGCAGAACGGCGCCGCGCACCTGGCGGTCTCCACCGACGGTTCCCTGCTCTACGGACCGGGCATGCCGACCTCGGCCGAGCAGTACCTCTCCTGGCTCGGCGCCGACGGCCGGCTCACCCGCATCACCGCCGCGCCGCGGCTGTTGCGCGACCCGCGCCTCAGCCACGACGGCGCGCGGGCGGCGGTGGTGATCGGCACCTCGACCGAGTCCGACCTGTGGGCGGTGGAGGGGGACGGCTCGATGGCGCAGCTCAGCTTCGGGCTCACGCCGCACCGTCCGACCTGGACGCCCGGCGATCGCGGCCTCACCGTGGGCGCCCAGAAGGACGGGACCTGGCGGCTGCTGAACGTGCCGGCGGACAGCAAGGCCGCGCCGACGCTGCTGCTGGAGTCGCGCTACCGGATGTATCCGAACGCCTGGTCTCCCGACGGCCGTTTCCTCGTCTTCCAGCAGAGCCGTCCCGAGACCGGCTGGGACCTCTTCCTGCTGCCGGTGGAGGGGGGACGCCCCGCCGGCCCCCCGCGCCCGCTGGCCGACACGCCGTACCACGAGACGAACGCGGCGATCTCACCCGACGGCCGCTGGGTGGCCTACGAGTCCGACGAGGTGGACGCGGTCGTGCAGGTGCTGGTGCGCTCCTTCCCCGACGGCGGCCACAAGGCGCAGATCTCGCACGTCGGCGCGCGCTCGCCGAGCTGGGGCCCTCACGAGGTCTTCTACTGGGACACGTCGCGCTACCGCCCGCTGGTGGCGGCGACGCGCGAAGAAGGGGAGCGCCTGGTTGTGGAGCCGGCGCGGCCGGTGGTGGCGGAGGGTTCGGCGTCCGCGCTGCCACGCATCGTCATCACCGCGACCGGCGCGCGCTTCGACGCGCATTCCACCGGCGAGAAGTTCCTGGTGCTGGAGACGAGCGCCGAGTCGCTGGAGCCGCCGCTCACCCGACCGGTGCTCGCGCTCGGCTGGGCGGAAGGACTGCGACGCTAGAAACCCGCCAGAGACAGCAGCTCGTAGTCCGCAGCCGGCACGTAACGCATCTCGCCGTCCACCAGGATCAGGTCGGCCACCGGACCCTCCACCGGCGGCAAAATGCCCATCTCGTAGCGGACGGCGCCGTCCGGGGTGACGCGCAGCGTGCGGATGCCGCCGCGCGCGCGGCTGCGGGCCGAGGGTCCGATCCACTCGTCGCCGAGCTCGCGCAGGCACTTCGCGTGGCCGGTGTGCCCGGCGACCTGGGTCAGCCCCGGCGGCATCGAGCGCGGGTCGTAGCGGCGCGGGCGCGCGGCGTCGAACTCCCAGCTCCGGTCGGCGCCGGGGCGATCGGGACGCGCCGGCCGGTGGTGCAGCAGGCCGCCTCCCTCCTCGCCGGAGCTGCCCGCGATGTGCAGCGGCTCGAGCGAGAGCGGTGCGCTGCCTCCCGCCTCCCAGTCGCGGCGGCAGCGCTCGACGCCCTCGCGCAGCCGCGCGTTCAGCGCCGCGGCGATGCGCCGCGGATCGCGCTCGTCCGGCATGCCCAGCAGCGCGAGCTCGCGCACGGTGAGGCCGGCGTGCGTCAGCAGCACCCGACGGCCGTCGGGCAGCTCGCCGGCGAGCGCCAGGTGGAAGCGGCCGCGCAGCAGCAGCTCGATCACCAGCCGCCGCTGCTCGCCGGTGAAGGACGCATAGTCGCGCCTGGCGAGGCCGGGAGTGGGGACGTCGGGGAAGCGGGCGAGGAACTCGTCCCAGGCGATCGAGCCGGCGAGCGCCCGCGCCTGAGCGAAGCGCTCGTCGGAGATGCCGGCCAGCTCCATCGCCCGTGCCGCGTCGTGGTTACCGAAGAGCAGGCGGACCTGTCTCGCGGGTTGATCCGCGAGCCAGCGCAGGAGACGCAATCCCTCGGCCCCGGCGGTGACCGGATCCCCCGCGTCGTAGTCGAAGTGGTCGCCGATCGAGATCAGCAGGACGTCCGCCGCCAGCCGACCCGCGCCGTCCAGCGCGCCGTGCCGGGCGAGCACTTCCATGACCCTGGCAAAGGGCGCCTGAGGATCGCCCATCACCAGGATGCGTGCCGCGCTCAGCGCGAGCTCCTGCCCGCGTGGAACGAGTAGTCGTCGAACCAGCAGGGCGCGTCTTCGTGGGTGGAGACGTAGACGTTCGCGTAGATCGCGCCGGGCGGCGCCTCGGCCTGCATCGTGTACCGCGTGTACTCCGCCGTGCCCGGCCGCAGCGCCAGCGAAGCGTCGAGCTGGGTGCCGGCGGCGTCCAGCCAGTTGACCTGCAGGCGGACGTAGGTGCCTTCCCGCTCGCAGCGCGAGTAGTGCGCCAGCGTGTACGGCCGCCCCTCGTGCACCTGCACCGTCTGGTAGTAGCCGGCGGCGGTCCCGCCGAGGACGGCGGCGGTCCCGCCGTGAGCGTGCGTGCCGCCGGGGTCGTATCGCGGCTCACCGACCGGCGTCCAGCTTGACGGGCGGCCGAGCTCGGCGGCCTCGAAGCCGGGATTCTGGAGGAGCTCCGGCCGGAGGCGCGCGGCGCCCGGGTCGCGCAGCCGGTAGAGCGTCACGCCGCCGCTGCTGAAGACCGATTCCGCGTGCTGGTCGAGCGCTCCGTCGGTGATCGGCGCGTGCCAGTCGGCGGGGATCAGGTTGCGGTTCAGCACCACCAGCGACATCCCGTGCGCGAAGAGGTTCTCCACCAGCTCCTGCGGCGTCCGTGACGAGATCAGCCAGAACGCGCCGGTGTGGACGCCGCGCAGCAGCGTGTGCGTGTAGACCTGCGCTCCCTCGGGCACGACGGCGACGACGGCGCCGGGCGGCGCCTCCCGGTCCAGCCGCTCGAGCACCGGGTATTCCGGCAGCATCCGCGTCAGATAGGCCTCGCGGCTCTCGCGGCCCAGCATCAGCCCGACCGGCAGCTCCCCCGGATAGGCGATCTCCTGCGCCAGGAAGAAGAGCGGCGAAGGGGCCAGCGCCAGCGCCAGCACCCAGGGGAGGACCGCGGCCGCGCGCGGCCGGCGAGCGGAGGCGGCTTCCTGCAGCTCCTGGAAGCCGGCGGCCAGGAGCGGGCAGGCCAGCGCCAGCGTAGGAAGCAGGTAGCGGTGGTACTGGGCGGTCAGGAACCAGAGCGCGAACGACACCACCGCGACCGCCGCCAGCGCCATCCGCGGGCGGGTCGGCCGGAGGAGCAGGAGGCAAGGGACGAGGAGGAGGAGGAGGCCGAGTCCCAGGAAGCCCGGGAGGATCTCTCCGAAGAGAGCGCTGTGGAACGTCATCTCCCAGGGCAGGCGTACCAGTCCGGCGACGCTGCGCCCGATGCCGAAGCCGCCGAGGTTCGCGAGGCTCGGAGGCGCCGCGCCGCCGGGCCGCGGACGGAGCGCGTCCACCAGGAGCGAGAGCCCGGGGACCGTTCCGGTGAGGGCCGCGCTCCGCACGATCCACGGCCCCAGCGTGGCGAGCCCGCCGGCGGCGGCCGCCGCGAGTGCCCGAAAACGGCCGCGTCCGGCGATCAGCAGAGCCGGCAGGAGCCCGACGACGACGAAGCCCGCCGTCATCTTGGAAGCGATCGCCAGGCCGGCCGCGGCGCCGAGCAGAGTGGCCCAGACGCGGGCGCTCGTCTCCTGCCAGCGCAGGAGGCAGAGCGCCGCGGTGGCCGCGTACCAGGTGGCGAAGAGGTCGACGTAGCCGGTCCCGAGCTCCCAGGTGAGGACCGGCAGCGTGCCGAGGAGCGCCATCGCGAAGAGGCCGGCGCGCGGTCCGGCGAGCCGCCGCGCCAGCAGGCCCACGCTGATGATTGCGGCGATCCCTGCCGCCGTGTGCAGCAGCTTCGCCGTCACCATCCCCTGCAGCGCCATGCCGGCGGCGTAGAGGACCTGGGCGTTCATCGGCCACGCCGACGGCACGATCTCGGGGATCAGGGGGAGCGTCCCCGACGCCGCGTAGATCCGGCCCAGCGCGAGGTGATAGCGGAGGGCGTCCGACTGCACCTCCGGCGCCAGCGCCACCGTGTAGCCCACCAGCAGGGAGGTGGCGACGAGGCTCCACAGCACCGTCTCCACCACGCTAGGGACCGATGGCGGAACGCGCTCGCCGCGGTCGGCGAGCGCTCTGACGGCGCGCCGGACGAAGAGGAGAAACGGGATTCCCACGACCGCCACCAGGATCGGGCGCCGCAAGAGCCCGAGCGAGCCGAGCGCCAGCGCGGCGAGCCCGAAGGCGCCGCTTCCGAAGGCCAGGGAGAGGCAAGCCGCTTCGATGCGGTCCTCGGGCCAGGCGCCCAGCCGTTCCAGCAGCCAGCGGCCCAGCTCGTAGAAGGCGGACAGCAGCGCGCCCACGACCAGCAGGTCGACGACCGCGCCGGAGCCAATGGCCAACCCCACCATGGCGGCCGCGCAGAGGACGAGGAGCGCGGGGAGCGCGCTCGCCGGCCGGAGCGCGCGCGCGGCGAGCGGCACCACCAGCGTGAGGACGGAGATCGCGATCACCCACTGCACCGACGCGAGCTTCCCCCACGGTGCGCCCGCGGGAATCCGCTGGGCGAGGTAGCGGGTGGACTCGGTCAGCAGCGCGCTCGCCGGCTGGATCAGCAGCAGCGTCCACGCCGCGAAGAGGAGAGGGGCGAGGCGGCGGACGTCAGACGGTCTCGTAGACCGTCCTGAGCTGGTCGAGAAGACCAGCGCCGTCATGGGCACGGTGCACGGCGTCGACGTCCACCGCGATGCCGCCCTGGCGGTCGAGGCAGCGGTGGATGGCGTCGGCCAGGGCGCCCACCGTCGGCGTGCAGATCAGGCCGTTGGCGCCGTCCTCGAGCAGCAGCCGCGAGTGGTTGTCCGGGTGGTCGGTGGTGATCACCGGCGTCCCGCACATCAGCGCCTCCACCACCACCACGCCGAACCCCTCGCGCACCGATGGCAGGGCCAGGACACCGGCCGATTTCATCAGGCCGTAGACGTCGGACTGCGACTCCACGTTGCCCAGGAAGCGCACCTGCTCCAGCACGCCGAGCTCGCCGGCGAGCCGCTCCAGCCGGTCCCGCTCCGGGCCGCTGCCGACGACGCCACAGGAGACCGCGCGCCCGCGGGCGCGCAGCTCGGCCACCGCGCCCAGCAGCACGTCGACTCCCTTGTGCTCCACCAGCCTCCCGACGTAGACGACGTCGAAGCGGCTGGCGCTGGGGGGAGCGGCCTCGATCTCGCCACGGTCCACTCCGACCGGGATCATCGAGATCCTCGCGGCGGGTACGCCGCAGTCGATCAGGCGCTCGCGGGTCATCTCGGCGTCGGTGACGATCTGGTCGGGGACGTTCATGGCGAGCCGCTCGATTGCGGCGCCCAGGAGACCCCAGCGGCCGAAGTACCGGCGCCAGTAGTCGCGGCCCCAGACCTCGTGCCAGGTGACGCACAGCCGCCGGCGCTTCAGCCAGGCCACCAGCCGCAGCGGGAAGAGCTGGAGGTACGGCATGTGATCGGCTTCCAGGACGTCGAAGCTGCGGAACAGCAGGCGGAAGCAGGCGAGGGAGAACGCCACCGCCTCCAGCACCGAGCGGCGGCCGCTGGCGACGTAAAGCGGATGGCGGCGGCAGAGCGCGTGATAGGTCACGCCGTCCTCGGTGCGCTCGGCCGGACCGTCCCACCAGTGCATCGTGTAGACGTGCACCTCGTAGCCGGCCGCGGCGAGCCGCTGCACCAGGTCGCGGTAACGGACCTCCTTGCCCCCCTTGTGGTACGGGAAGATGGCGTCGCTGACGACCGCGATCACCGTGCGCCTGCGCGGGTCGGCGGCGGGCATCCCGATCAGGTCCCTTCCGCGAAGCGGGGCGGCCGCCGTCCCGAGGCGATGGCCGCCATCTCGGCCGCCGGGAACGGCGGGTCGAAGACCTCGGCGTCGCCGTGGAAGCGGTCGAAGAGCGCGAAGACGTAGCGCATGCGGTCGCGGATGTCCGACCAGTCGCGGGCCGCGGTGCCGGCGCCGCCGGGCACGTCGTCGCCCACGGTCAGGACGTGGTCCCCGACCTCGTAGGTCATCAGCCGCTGGGTCGCGCAGCGGCGCACGATGAAGGGCATCGCCTTGCGGATGTAGGGGTCGAGGCGCACGTGCTCGTGATAGACGACCTGCTGGTTTGCCTCCACCATCGCCCGCCGGCGGGTGCCGGGGTCGCGGCTGAGGCGCGCCTCGTCGTAGAGGCGGAACGCGGCGGCCAGGCGGTCCTGCCCGCCGGTCTCGATGGGGCCGGGGCGGAGGCCGGCCAGGAAAGGCGACAGCCCGGTCCCGGTCGAGACCGCCTCGAGGAAGCGCGCGGTCTGCGCGCCGATGTCCTCCAGCACGGTGCGGTTCCCCTCCAGGACGACCGCCGCGGCCTTCCGGCGGCTCCAGATCGCGATCGCCCGTCCGGCGGGGCCTCCGCAGAGCGCGCCGGCGACCGCGCCGATCAGCCCGGCCAGGAGCGGCCGGCCGGCGCACAGGAGATAGTTGCAGCTCAAACCAACCGCCGCTCCGATCGCCGCGCCGACCGCCCCGGCGACCCGGGTGGCGTTGCCGACCGCCTCGTCGAGGTCCTCCTGGCGGATCGTCACCCCGGCCTTGCGCGAGCCCCAGACCGCCCAGGTGTGGAAGTTGGGGCCGGCGTCCGGGCCGAGCGTCTCGGCCATCGCCAGCGACAGCAGGTGATGGAGACGGGTGATCTCCAGGTTCGCCAGCACGATGTCCGGCTCGGCGCGGGCGGCGCGGATGGCCGCGAGCCAGGGCGCGGCGGTCGTCCAGCCGTCGGGCAGGGTCTCCATCGGCGCGGACTATAACGACGAATGGGGCGACCCCCGGGCGCCCACGGTTGAGACGCGCGCGGCTTGCGAGTAGCCTCCTCGGCAACGTGACAGCGCCGGGGGAGGTCACGCGGCTCCTCAGAGCCTACGAGGCCGGCGACCGCCAGGCCTTCGACCGCCTGGTGCCGATCGTCTACGACGAGCTGCGCCGCGTGGCGCGGGCGCGCCTGCATCGCGGGCTGGGCGGGCCGGCCTTCGACACCACCAGCCTGGTCCACGACGCCTACCTGAAGATGGCCGCCGCCGAGCAGCTGAGCGCGGTGGACCGCGGCCACCTGATGGCGATCGCCGCCTCGGCGATGCGGCAGGTGCTGGTCGACCGGGCGCGCGCCCGGGGGAGCCTCAAGCGCGGCGGCGGCGAGGAGCAGGTGGACCTGGAGGACGTCGAGCTGCCGGTGGGGCCGCCGTCCGAATGGCTGATCGACCTGGACCGCGCCCTGGCGCAGCTGCGGCGCCGCGACGAGCGGATGGCGCGCGTCTTCGAGTGCCGCTTCTTCGGCGACCTCAGCGAGAGCGAGACGGCCGAGGCGCTCGACGTGCCGCTGCGCACCGTGCAGCGCGACTGGATGCGCGCCCGCGCCTGGCTGCGCGCCGAGCTCTCCGGGCCCAAGCACGATGGTGCTTGACCGGGAGGATTTCGAGAGAGTCGACGCGCTCCTGCAGGCGGCGCTCGACCTGCCGGCCGGGGAGCGGGCCGGCTTCCTGGACGGCGCCTGCGCGGGCGATGCGGCCCTCCGCGAGCGGGTGAGCGAGCTGATCCGCCTGGCCGAATTGGAGGGAGACCTGCTGACGCCGGGCGGGGCTTTCGTAGCTCATGCGGCGTCTGGCGACGCCGCGGAGATCGCCTCCGCCAAGTCTCCGGCGACCCGTCTGACGCGGGTGATGGAGGGGGCGCCGCTGTCCCCCGGCCAGAAGCTGGGGCGCTACGAGGTCCGCGAGCTGCTCGGCTCCGGCGGCATGGGGCGCGTCTACCGCGCGCTCGACCCGGCGCTCGGCCGCGAGGTGGCCATCAAGGCGCTGTCGCGCGCCTTCGGCGGGGACGGCGCGGCGTTGCGCCGCTTCGAGCGCGAGGCGCGCCTGCTGGCGACCCTGAGCCATCCCAACGTGGCGGCGATCCACGGCTTCGAGCTCCTGGACGGCGTTCCCTACCTGATCCTGGAGCGGATCGAGGGGGAGACGCTCGCGCAGCGGCTGCGGCGCCGGCTGGAGATGAGAGACGCGCTCTCCATAGCGGTGCAGATCACCGAGGGGCTGGCCGAGGCGCACGCCAAGGGCGTGGTGCACCGCGACCTGAAGCCCTCGAACGTGATGCTGACCGCCGGCGGGCGCGTCAAGCTGGTGGACTTCGGCCTGGCCAAGACCGCGGCGCACCCACCCAGCGGCGACAGCTCGGAGCCGCTCACCGCCACCGGCACCGTGCTCGGCACCGCGCCTTACATGAGCCCGGAGCAGATCCGTGGCGAGCCGGTCGACACACGCACCGACGTCTGGGCCTTCGGCTGCCTGCTCTACGAGATGCTCTCGGGCAAGCACGCCTTCCAGGGTCGCTCGGCGCCCGAGGTGCTGGCCGCCGCCTTGCGCGACGAGCCGGACTGGAGCGCGCTCCCGCCGGCGGTGGCTCCCCCGGTGCGGCGGCTGCTGGAACGCAGCCTCCGCAAGGACCCGGACCGGCGCCTGCAGCACATCGGCGATGCGCGGCTCGAGCTGCTGGACGCCGGCTCCGAAGGCACCGCCGTCGCGTCGTCGCCGCCGGGGCGACGCCGCGGCGGGCGCGTCGCGCTCGTCGCCGCCGGCCTCCTGGCCGCGCTGCTGCCGGCGGCGTTCGTGGCCGGGCGCCGCAGCTCGCGCAGCGAGCCGCCGCGCTTCGCCAAGCTCACCTACCGCCGCGGCTACATCAGGGGCGCCCGCTTCACCCCGGACGGCCGCTCCATCGTCTACAGCGCCGCCTGGGACGGCGGGCCGATGAGGGTCTACCAGAAGCAGGCGGAGAGCCCGGACTCCCTCACCCTGGAGCTGCCCGGCGCGGACCTGCTGGCGATCTCCGAGACGGGGGAGCTGGCGGTGGCGCTCGACTGCAAGGGCACCCACCTGGGCGTCTGCAGCGGCACGCTGGCGCGTTCGTCGCTCACCGGCGGCGCTCCGCGTGAGCTGGCCGAAGACGTCCAGCAGGCCGACTGGCTGAAGGGGGGCGGCCTGGTGGTGGTGCGGCACCGCCACAACGGCGCCACCCTGGAGCTGCGCCCCGGCAAGACGCTCTACGACACGGCCGGCCACGTCAGCTTCCCGCGCGTCTCGCCGGGCGGCGACCTGGTGGCCTTCTTCGACCACCCGCACACCGGCGACGACCGCGGCAGCGTGGCGGTGATCGACCTCGAGGGGAAGAAGAAGAGGCAGCTCACCGGCGAGTGGGGCTCGGCGCGCGGCCTGGCCTGGTCCCCTTCCGGCGACGAGATCTGGTTCACCGCCGCCGAAGGGGGCTCGACCCGCGCGCTCTACGCGGTGACGCCGGCGGGAAAGCTGCGGACGGTGCACCGCTCGCCGGGCGCGCTCACGCTCCAGGACGTCTCCCGCGACGGCCGGGTGCTGATGACTCGCGAGGAGCAGACCTACGGGATCCTGGCGCTGGCGCCCGGAGAGAGCGTGGAGCGGGAGCTCTCCTGGCTCGACCACTCGGTGCTCACCGACGTCTCCGAGGACGGCCGGACCGTCCTGCTCTCCGAGCAGAGCGAGGCGGTGGGGCCCGACTACGCCGCCTGCGTGCGCAAGCTGGACGGCTCGCCGGTGGTGCGCCTGAGCAAGGGCTGGGGACTCTCGATCACCCCCGACGGGCAGCGGGTGCTGGCCAAGCTGCCCGCCGCCTCGGCGCCGATCTGGGTGGTGCCGGTGGGCACCGGTGAGACGCTGACCCTGCGGCCGCCGGTGGCCGAGATCCACTGGGCGGTCTGGTTCCCTGACGGGCACCGCATCCTGCTCATCGGCAACGACGCCGGACGGCCGGTGCGGCTCTACGCCGGCGACGTCCAGGGGAACTCCTGGAAGCCCATCACCCCCGAAGGCGCGGTGGGGTCCTCGGTGACGATCTCGCCGGACGGCCGCTTCGCCGCCACCGCCAGCGACGGCGGGACGATCACGCTCTACCCGGTGGACGGCGGCACGCCGGTCCCGCTGGCCGGGGCCCTCCCCGGCGACCGCCCGGTCCGCTACACGCGCGACGCGTTCTACGTCACCACCGCTCAGCGGCTGCCGCGCCGCATCTTCCGCATCGACCCAACCACCGGCGCGCGTTCGCACTTCAGGGACATCCTGCCGGCCGACCGCGCCGGCGTCTCCGAGGTCTGGGGCATCGGCCTCTCCGGTGATGCCCGTGGCCACGCCTACACCTACCACCGCTGGCTCTCGGAGCTCTTCGCCGTCGACGGTCTGCGCTGAGGGGTCACTAGAATCCGGCCCGGCATGAAGACGTTCGCTCTCCTCCTCGTCGTCTCTCCTCTGGCGGCGGCCGCGACCGCCTCACCGCTCCTCCTCCAGCACCCGGCCGTCTCGGCCAAGGAGATCGCCTTCGACTACGCGGGCGAGATCTGGACCGTCCCGCGCGAAGGGGGCGTGGCCCGCCGCCTGGTCCGCGGAGAGGGGCGGCTGCGTCACCCGGTCTTCTCGCCGGACGGCTCGCTGCTGGCGTACACCGGCGTCTTCGACGGCAACGCCGACGTCTACCTGGTCTCCTCCGCGGGCGGCGAGCCGCGCCGCCTGACCCATCACCCCGGCAGCGACGAGGCGGTGGCCTTCACCCCCGACGGCAAGAGCGTCCTCTTCAACTCCGAGCGTGCCACCTTCCGCGACCTCGAGCAGCTCTTCACGGTCCCGCTCTCCGGCGGCGCGCCGGCCGCGCTGCCGCTCCCCTCGGCCTATCAGGGGAGCTATTCGCCCGACGGCAAGCGCCTGGCGTACGTGCCGCACGACCAGTGGCAGCCGGCCTGGAAGCGCTACCGGGGCGGCCAGACGACGCCGATCTGGATCGCTTCGCTGGCCGACTCCAGCGTCGCCAAGGTGCCGCGGAAGGACTCGAGCGACCGGAACCCGATGTGGGTGGGAGACACGGTCTACTTCCTCTCCGATCGGGATGGCCCATTCGCGCTCTACGCCTACGACACCAGAAAAACTCAGGCGTCTTCGGTGACCCGGGTGCTCGCGAACGACGACGGGTTCGACATCAAGTCGGCCTCGGCCGGCCCGGGCGCGATCGTCTACGACGCCTTCGCCTCCCTCCACCTCTACGACCTGGCGTCCAAGCGCGACCGCGTCGTGCCGGTCACCATCGCCGCCGACCTCCCGCAGAACCGGCCACACTTCGAGAAGGTCGAGCGGCCGCACGTCCTGCACGCGGCGCTCTCGCCGACCGGCAAGCGCGTCCTCTTCGAGGCCCGCGGCGAGATCCTCTCGGTGCCGGCGGAGAAGGGGGACGTCCGCAACCTGACCCGCAGCCCGGGTGTCGCCGACCGCGACCCGGCCTGGTCGCCCGACGGCAAGCAGGTGGCCTGGTTCTCGGACGAGTCGGGCGAGTACGCGCTCCACATCCGGCCGCAGGACGGGCTGGGGACGGTGCGCACGATCGACCTCGGCAAGCCGCCTTCCTTCTTCTACGCGCCCCGCTGGTCGCCGGACGGCAAGAAGATCGCCTACACCGACAAGCGCATGAACCTCTGGTTCGTGGACCTCGGCACCGGCCTGCCGGTGAAGGTGGATTCCGACACCTACGACACGCCCTTCACGAACCTGGATCCCGCCTGGTCGCCCGATAGCCAGTACCTGGCCTACACCAAGCAGCTCCGCAACTACCTGCGGGCGGTCTTCATCTACTCGCTCGGCGAGAAGAAGAGCCGGCAGGTGACCGACGGCCGCAGCGACGCGGTGTCGCCGCGCTTCGACCGGGAGGGGAAGGTCCTCTACTTCCTCGCCTCCACCAGCACCGGCCTCGCCCAGGGCTGGCTCGACATGACCAGCATGGCCCGCCCGGTCACCAGCAGCGTCTACGCCGCGGTGCTGCGCAAGGACCTGCCCTCGCCGGTCGTGCCCGAGAGCGACGAGGAAGGGAAGCCCGAGAAGAAGGACGACAAGGACGTCAAGAAGGTCGAGAGCGGCGCCGGTCAGGAGCCCGCCAAGCCGCCGGTCCCGGCGACGCCTCCCTTCCGCATCGACTTCGAAGGCCTGGACCAGCGGACGGTGGCGCTGCCGATCGACCGCGCCAACTACGCGGCGCTGGAGGTCGCCAAGGACGGAGACCTCTACCTGGTGACGAACCCGGTGGTCATGACCGACGAGGACTACAGCGACTACGACGACGACCCGCCGCCGCAGGACGTCCACCGCTATTCGCAGAAGACCCGCAAGACCGAGAAGGTGATCGAGAAAATCGACGGCGGCTCGCCCTCGTACGGCGGCCTGGTCACCTTCGTGATGTCGGCCGACGGCAGCAAGGTCCTCTTCTCGCAGGAAAAGAAGTGGCGGGTCACCACCACCGAGAAGCCCAAGGCCGACGAGGTCGGCCTGAAGGCCGAGGTGGAGGTCTACGTCGACCCGCCGGCCGAGCGGCGGCAGATGTACCGCGAGGTCTGGCGCATCGAGCGCGATTTCCTCTACGCGCCGAACTTCCACGGGCTCGACCTGGCCGCCGCCGAGCGGCTCTACGCGCGCTTCGTGCCCGGCATCGCCAGCCGTCAGGACCTCACCGCCCTCTTCCAGGAGATGACCGGTCACCTGGTGCTGGGGCACACCTTCGTGGGGGGCGGCGCGCAGCCGAAGCAGGAGAAGGTGAGCGTCGGCCTCCTGGGCGCCGACTTCCGCGTGGCCGACGGGCGCTACCAGATCGCCCGCATCCTGCGCGGCGAGAGCTGGAACCCGAAGATGAAGGCGCCGCTGACCCAGCCCGGGGTGGATGTCCGGGAGGGGGACTTCCTGCTGGCGGTGAACGGGCGCGAGCTTCGCGGCGAAGACGACGTCTACCGCCTGTTCCAGGGCACCGCCGAGAGGCAGACGGTCCTGACGGTGGCGGCGAAGGCCGACGGCTCCGGCTCCCGCCAGGTGACGGTGGTGCCGGTGCCGTCCGAGGAGGGGCTGCGGCTGCGCACCTGGATGGAGCGCAACCGGCGCACCGTGGACGAGAAGACCGGCGGCCGGGTGGCCTACGTCTACATCCCCGACACCTACGCCGGCGGCTTCGCGAACTTCAACCGCTACTTCTTCTCGCAGATCGGCAAGGACGCGGTCATCCTCGACGAGCGTTTCAACCACGGCGGCGACGTGGCCGACTACATCGTCGACTACCTGCGCCGCACGCCCCAGATGCTGAACGCGGCCCGCGAGGGGGAGGACCAGCTCGAGCCGGCGGCCGGCATCTACGGCCCGAAGGTCATGATCATCAACCAGATGTCCGGCTCGGGCGGGGACGCGCTGCCGTGGCTCTTCCGCCGCGCCCGGCTCGGCCCGCTGGTGGGCGTGCGCACCTGGGGCGGGCTGGTCGGCATCGGCGGCTATCCCAAGCTGGTGGACGGCGGCGGGGTCACCGCGCCGCGCTGGGGGCTCTACAGCGCCGAGGGGAAGTGGGAGATCGAGAACGTCGGCGTCCCGCCCGACATCGAGGTGGAGCAGGACCCGGCGCTGATGCGCGACGGGCGCGACCCGCAGCTGGAGCGGGCGATCGAGGTCGCCATGGAGATGCTGAGGAAGGAGCCGCCGCCGAAGTTCACGAGGCCGGCCTTCCCCGATTACAAGGTGAAGCTGCCGACTCTCGGCGACTGACGCGCGTCGTCGATCAGAGAGCGGCAGCGCCCGGGAGACGGGCGGCCCGGCGGTCGAACGTGCCGAGCGGCAGCTGTCCCTCGGCGCGAGCCAGCTCTAGGGCGAGGCACTCGGTGAAGTCGGCGCGGCTTTCGGCGAACAGCGAGATGGCGGCCCGCACCGGCGCGGCCTCCTGCAGTGTGAAGTCCACGCTATCGGCCAGTCCTGCGAGCATGGCGACGAGCCGGGGCTTGCTCCAGCCGTAAGCGGACACCACCACCCAGCACGTCTCGATCAGCACCACCGTGGAGATCCAGAGGGGGCGCTCGCGATCCAGGAAGGCGTCGGCGTGCCGGGCCTGGGACGCGTCGTCCTGCGTCAACAGCCTCACCAGCACGTTGGTGTCAACGGCCGCCATGTCTCTCACGGGCGTGCCGGGCGATCGCGCGCTTCATCTCGGCGGCCGAGACGCGCTTGGCCGGCCGCTCGGCGCCCAGGGTGTTGATGGCGTCGCGGATGTCCTGCAGGGAGTAGCGCCGGCCGGGACGGACGACCAGCCGTCCGTCGGCGTCCTTCATCCACACCAGCTCGTCTCCGGCACGAACCCCCAGGAGGCGCCGGACAGCCGCCGGCAACGAGAGCTGCTCCTTGGACGTGAGGCGACTTCGTGCCAGGACCTCCACTGGTCCCTCCCTCCTTACCATGGTAAGGGACAACCGCTCTCAGATCCAGCGGCGGACGCGAGCCCGATAGGCGTCGTATTCGGCGCCGAAGGTCCGCGCCAGCATCGCCTCCTCGCGGCGGATCGCCAGGACGCTCAGGAGGCCGAAGAGGAGCGGTACGGCCAGGAGCAGCCAGAGGCTGTTCAGGAGCAGGGCGAAGCCGCCGAGCATCAGCAGCAGCGAGAGGTAGAGCGGGTTCCTCGAGAAGCGGAACGGACCGCCGGTGACCAGGGCGCTCGGCGTGGCGCGCGGGTGATGGGGCGTGCGGGCGCGGTTCATGCTGCGCAGCGCGGAGGTCACGATCAGCACCGCCGGCGCCCAGGCCGCCATGGCCCCGGCGACGCAGACCGCGAGCGGCATCGGAGCGATCGCCAGAGGCCTCAGCATCTGCAGCAGGCCTCCGGCGACGAGACAGGACAGGAAGAGGAGCGGCGGCAGCGGGAAGCCGAGGCCGCCGAAGCCGCTCACAGCCGGCAGGTGTCCGCGGTGATCTCGTAGACGACGACCTCGCGGCCGGAGGGCTCGACGCGCGTCCCGGCGTAGACGCCGCCGATCTTCTCGACCGCCTTCTGCGAGCGGAGGTTCTTGGGGCCGATGATGAAGATCACCCGCTCCACGAAGCGGAAGGCGTGCCGCAGCATCAGCCGCTTCATCTCGCCGTTGGTGCGCCCTCCCCAGCAGGAGCGCGCCAGGAACGTCCAGCCGACCTCCACCTCGGACTTGCCCTCGTCGTACCCGAAGTAGCGCGACGAGCCCAGGACCCGTCCGTCGGCGCGGTCGAGCGCGATCAGCGCCCCGCCGGAGGCCAGCGCGTCGTCGAAGAACTTCCGGAAGACGTGCTCCTGCCAGCGGTCGTTGTTGGGGTGCTGCTCCCAGATCAGAGGGTCGGAGGCGACCGCGAAGAGCGCCTCCCAGTCGTCCGGCCGGAGCGGCCGCAGCGTGAGCAGCTCCCCCTCCAGAGTCGGCTGCAGCTCGAACGTCATCCGGAGAGCGCCTTGCGCAGCCAGGCCTTGGCCACCGTCCACTCGCGCTTCACCGTGGCCGGCGAGATGCCCAGCGCCTCGGCCGTCTCCTCGTTGGTGAGGCCACCGAAGTAGCGCAGCTCGACGATCTGGCTCTGGCGCGGGTCGAGCGCGGCCAGCTTCTCGAGCGCGCTGTCGAGCGCGATCAGGTCGACCTCAGGCGCGGCCAGCCCCTCGGCCGCCGAGAGCGTCACCCGCTCCTGCGCGCCGCCGCGCTTCTGCGCCAGGTGGCCGCGGGCGTGGTCCACCAGCACGCGCCGCATCGCCTGGGCGGCCACCGCGAAGAAGTGCGCGCGGTTCTGCCAGGAGACGCGCTGGTCCACCAGCTTCATGTAGGCCTCGTGCACCAGCGCCGTGGGCTGCAGCGTGTGGCCGGCGCGCTCCTGCGACAGGTAATGGCGGGCCAGCCGGCGCAGCTCGGCGTAGACCGCGTCCAGGAGGCGGGGGAGCGCCTCGGCGTTCCCCTCGCGCCAGTCCTGGAGGATCGCGGTGACGTCGGTCGGCGGCTTCTCCAACGACTCCTAGCCTACCGCGACCAGCTTGTCGATCAGGTCGACCACCCGGTGCGAGTAGCCCCACTCGTTGTCGTACCAGGCCACCACCTTGAGGAAGCCGTCCCCCTGCGTCTGGGTGGAGAGCGCGTCGAAGACCGAGGAGTGCGAGTTCCCGATGATGTCGCTGGAGACCAGCGGCACCTCGCTGTACTCGACGATCCGCTTCAGCGGTCCCTCCGCGGCGGCCTTCACCGCGGCGTTCACCTCGGCCGCGCTCGGCTTCTCGCGCAGGCGGCAGGCCAGGTCGACGATGGAGCCGTCCGGCACCGGCACCCGCATCGCGACGCCGTCCAGCCTCCCCTTCAGCCGCGGCAGCACCTTCCCGACCGCGCGGGCGGCCCCGGTGGTGGTGGGAATGATGTTCTCGGCAGCGGCGCGGGCGCGGCGCAGGTCCTTGTGCGGAACGTCGGCCAGCCGCTGGTCGTTGGTGTAGGCGTGGACGGTCGTCATGAAGCCGTCCTCGATGCCGAACATCTCGTCGAGCACCATGGCGATCGGCGCCAGGCAGTTCGTGGTGCAGGACGCGTTGGAGACCAGCCGGTGCTCCGGCTTCAAGCCGGCGTCGTTGACGCCCATGACGATCATGGCGTCGATCTCGTCCTTGGGCGGGACGGTCAGGATGACTTTCTTCGCCCCGGCCTCCAGGTGCTTCTGGAGCTTCTCGCGCGTCAGGAAGATCCCGGTGGACTCCACCACCACGTCGACGCCGTGCTGCCCCCAGGGGATCTGGGCGGGGTCCTTCTCGGCGGTCATCAGCACCTTGCGGGCGCCGACGAACATCACGTCCCCCTCCACGCGCACCTCCTTGGGGAAGATGCGCATGACGGTGTCGTACTTCAGCAGGTAGGCCAGGTGCGCGTTGTCGAAGAGGTCGTTGATGATCACGACCTCCACGTCCGGCCGGTCGGACAGGATGCGGAAGACCGACCGCCCGATGCGGCCGAAGCCGTTGATGCCGACGCGTATGGTCATGACGACACCTCGGCAGCGGCGGCGGCGTCGAGCTGCATGAACCGCTCGACGACGTCCACCGCGCGGTGCGAGAAGCCCCAGCCGGAGTCGAACCAGGTCAGCGTCTTGGAGAGCTTGTCGCCGAGCACCATCGTGGCCTTGGAGTCGAAGATGCCGGAGTAGGTGCTGTGGGCGATGTCGCTGGAGACGATCGGCTCGGTCTCGTAGCGCAGGATGCCGGGGAAGCGGCTGGAGGCCGCGGTACGGATCACCTCGTTGATGTCGTCCACCTTCACCTTCGTCCCGTGCCAGCAGACCAGGTCGACCGCCGAGCCGTTCGGGACCGGCACGTTCATGGCGGAGCCGGCGACCCGTCCCGTCAGCTCGGGCAGGAGCTGGGCGAGCATGCCGGCCGAGCGCGACTCCTGCGGGATGATGTTCTCGGGCGCCGAACGGCCGCGCCGCATGTCCTCGTGCGGCACGTCGGCGAGCCGGTGGGCGCTGCCGTAGGAGTGCACGGTGGTGAAGAGGAGCTTCTCGATGCCGAACGCCTCGAGGAGCGTCCTGGCGACATGGGCGATGCCGTGGATGGTCGACGAGCCGTTGGAGACGATGCGGTGCTCCCTGGCGAGCATGTGGTCGTTGATGCCCATGACCACCGTCAGGTCGAGCGGCTCCACCGGAGGCGCGCAGAGGATGACCCGCTTGGCGCCGGCGTCCAGATGCTTCTGCAGGCCGGCTCGCCCGATCTGCCGGGCGGTGGCCTCCAGCACGATGTCCACCCCCAGGGCCCCCCAGGGAGGGATGGCGCCGCGCTCCTGGCCGGCCAGGCAGGCGATGCGGCGTCCGTAGACGTAGAGGTGGCCGTCGCGGATCGAAAGCTCGTCGGGGAAGCGCCCGACCAGCGTGTCGAACTTCAGCAGGTACTCCATCGAGGTGGCGTCGGCCAGGTCGGCGATCGCCCCGATGCGGATGTCGTCGCGCTTGTAGACGTTGCGAAAGACGTTGCGGCCGATGCGGCCGAATCCCATCAAACCGATGGTGGTCACGGACACCACCTCCAGCCTCGATTGTAGGTGCCGCCAGCGCGCGCGTCCGTCCGGAGAGAATGATGCCGATGCTCCGGTCCCTCCTCGCGAAAGTCCTGCGCGGCGCCGGGTACGTGGTGCACCGCCAGAAGGACGTCGTGGTGCTGCCGCGTCTGCCGGCGGGACCGGCGCTGTCGGCCTGCCCCGGCATCGACTGGAACCTGGGCGCCGCCGACGAGCTGCTGACCCGGACGCTGCCGCACTACGGCGACGAGTGGCGCGCGTTTCCCAGGGAGGCCGCGCCGGGACGCTACGGATACGACAACCCCTACTTCTCGCTGGTGGACGCCGCCGTCTGCCACGCGCTGGTGCGGGAGCGGCGGCCGCCGCTGGTGATCGAGGTCGGCAGCGGCTACAGCACGCTGGTGCTGAGGCGCGCGCTCGACCTCAACGGCAGCGGGCGGCTCGTCTCGATCGACCCGGAGCCGCGCGTCGACGTGAGCTCCGCGGCGCACGAGCTCCGCCGGACGCCGGCCCAGGACGTGCTGGTGAGCGTCTTCACCGCGCTGCCGCCGGGCGGCATCCTCTTCGTCGACTCCAGCCACCGCGCCGGTCCGGGCAGCGACGTGAACCACCTGCTGCTGGAGGTGCTGCCGGCGCTTCAGCCCGGCGTCCTGGTCCACGTGCACGACGTCTACCTGCCCGAGGACTACCCGGCGTCCTGGAACGTGGAGCAGGGGTGGCACTACACCGAGCAGTACCTGCTGCAGGCGCTGCTGGCGTACACCAGCGGCCTGCGCATCCTCTGGCCGGCGCGCCAGGTGCTGCGTGAGCGCGGGGCGGAGCTGGCCCGCCTCTTCCCCGAGCCCGCCCTCCGCGGCCTGGCCTGCAGCTTCTGGATGGTGAGGTGTTGAAGGTCGAAGGTCGAGGGTCGAGGGTTGCGGCGGCGATACCGGTTGCGCTGGGGATCCTCGCCTTGGTGGGGGAGCTGCCGGTCCTGCGCTCGCTGGCGACCGCCGACCTGAACTGGTGCTACCGCTACCTGCTTCCCGACTCCTATGACTGGATCCACAACGGTCTGTACTGGGCCGGCGCCGACCTGACGCCCAGCCTCCGGCCGCCCGGTCTGCCGCTCCTCATCGCGCTCCTCTGGCGTCTCGGGGCGCTCCGCTTCCTGCCGGTCCTGAACTTCCTGGCGCTGGGCGCCTGCGCGGCGCTCCTCTACCGGCTGCTGCGCACGCGCCACGCGCCGGTGGTCGCCGCGGTCGCGACCTGGGTCTTCTTCTCGAGCGCCTACGTGCAGGAGCTGGCGAAGTACGTGATGGCCGAGGTCTGGGCCACGCCCTTCCTGGTGGCGGCGGCGCTGGCGTTCCTACGCGCCGGGACGCGGCCTCGCGCCTACCTTGCCCTGGGCGCGCTGCTCGGCGCCGGGTATCTCGTGCACTACGCGGCGGCCATCGCCGGCGCCGGTTTCGCGGCCGCCGTGCTGCTCACCCGGCGCGACGACCTGAAGCGCCGCGAGCTCTGGCTGGGGAGCCTGCTGGCCTGCCTTCCGCCGCTCGCCTGGCTGCTCTTCCGATCGCTGCAGTACCGCGCCCGCCCGGAGCTGCCTACCCACGTCATCGAGCCGCTGGTGTCGTTCTCGCTGGTGAACATTCGCGCCTACCTGGTCACCGGTGCCGCGCTGCTGGGGCTCGCGCTGCTGCCGCTCTACGCCGCGGGACTGCTGGAGCTGCTGGCCCGGCGCGGCCCCGACCCGTACCGGACCGCGGTGCTGGCGCCCCTCCTGGCGCTCCTCTTCTTCTTCGGCCTCTGGTACCGCTGGGTGGACAAGCGTTTCCTCTTCTACGCCTACCCGTTCGCGGTCTGTCTCCTGGCCCAGGGCCTCCAGGACCTCGTCGCCTGGGCCGGCCGCGCGCGCGCCGCCACGGTGATCGCCGCGCTCTACCTGCCCTGCGCGCTGGCCTGGAACCAGATCCGCTACCCGGCGCCGGGGCTCGGGCAGGAGTTCCTGGCGCTGACGCCCCGCGACTTCCTCGACCTGGCGTTCCACATCGAGGGGGCGCGGGTCACCCGGGTCCACCCGCGGCTGGCCGACGCCTGGAGCGGCGGCCTCTTCGACGACCGCCTGGCGCCGGAGCCCTGCCCTGCCGGAGAGCTGCCGGAGCTCCTCCGGATCAAGGCCGACCTCGACCACCGCCTGCCGCGCGGCGAGCCGGTCGGGTTCCACTCCGGTCCGGGCTGGCCGTCCGACTACTGGTCCGCGGTGAACCGGCTGGGCAACGTGCTGCTGAGGCCGGTGGTGCGTCCCGACCAGGCCCGGCACGCGGTGGCGATGGGAGAGGTGCCCGGCGCGCGCGAGCTCTCCTCCGCCGGGAGGTACCGGGTGCTGGTGCGAGAATGACGGAAGGAATGTCGCGCTACTCCTGGCTGTCGCACCTCGCCTGCACGAAGTGCGACGCCGAGTACGTCGCCTCCGAGCTGATCAACGTCTGCCGCCGGGAGGGCTGCGCCGGCCCGCTCTTCGCGCGCTACGACCTCTCGCAGGCGCTGGCGCGCGACGGCGCGGGGCGCTCCAACGACCTCTGGCGCTGGCACGAGCTGATGCCGGCGGCCAGCGCCGGGGAGATCGTCACCCTCGGCGAGGGAGGGACGCCGCTGCTGCATGCCGAGCGGCTCGGCGCGCGGCTCGGCCTGCCACGCCTCTACCTGAAGGACGAGTCGCTGAACCCGACCGGCTCCTTCAAGGCGCGCGGCCTCGGGGCGGCGGTGACGCGGGCCAAGGCGCTGGGCGCGACCGCGCTGGCGGTGCCGACCGCCGGCAATGCCGGAGGGGCCATGGCCGCCTACGCGGCGCGGGCCGGCTTGCCCGCCCACGTCTTCATGCCGGCCGACACCCCGCGCGTCTTCCAGGTGGAGTGCGAGGCCTACGGCGCCCGGGTCACCCTGGTGGACGGCCTCATCGACCGCTGCGGGCAGCTGGTCGCCGAGCGCAAGGCGGCCGAGGGCTGGTTCGACGTCTCGACGCTCAAGGAGCCCTACCGCGCCGAGGGGAAGAAGACGATGGGCTACGAGGTCGCCGAGCAGCTCGGCTGGGAGCTGCCCGACGTGATCGTGGCCCCGACCGGAGGGGGCACCGGGGTCATCGGGATGTGGAAGGCCTTCGACGAGATGGAACGGCTCGGCTGGATCGACGCGCGGCGCCCGCGCATGGTCGTCGTGCAGGCGGCCGGTTGCGCGCCGATCGTGAAGGCCTTCGCCGAGGGGAAACCCGCCTCGGAGAAGTGGGCCGACGCGGCGACCTACGCCTCAGGCCTGCGTGTTCCCAAGGCCTATGCCGACTTCCTGGTGCTCCGCGCCCTCTACGAGTCGAAGGGCGACGCCGTCGCCATCCCCGACGACGAGATGCGGCGCGGGGTCGCCGAGATCGGCGCCAGCGAGGGGATCTACGCCGCGCCCGAGGGGGGCGCCGCCTGGGTGGCGGTCGGCCGCCTCCTGGAAGAGGGGAAGCTGGCGCGCGACGAGCGCGTGGTGGTCATCAACACGGGCTCCGGCTTCAAGTACCTCTAGAGTCGGTTACCGCCCCATCGCCACCCGCGCCCGGTTGAGGGAATCGTCGATCTCGCCTTGCCGGCGGGCCAGGTCGGTCGCGCCGCCCCGCCCCTCGGCGGCGCCCCTCATGTCCGAGAGCGAGGACTTGATGAGCGTCAGCGCCTTGCCGGCCTCGAGCTCCGGCGGGGTCCCGCCGTTGCAGGAGGACTCTGCCGAGCTGATGTCGGAGCTGACGCGGCGCTCCGCGGTGGCCCAGCTCGACTGGTCGACCGGCGGCCTCATCAGCAGCATGCCGGCCTCGTGCAGAGAGGAGTTCGCGCGCTCGGCCGCCGAGATGCAGGCGCCGGCACCGCCGGTGGCGCCGGCGCCGCTGTCGGCGGAGGGCGTCTCGGTCTTCGAGCCCCCCTTCGCGGCCGGGCCGCGGTGGGTGTACAGCCAGTAGCCGGCGGCCAGGACGGCGGCCAGGAACAGCACGGTCTTTCCGCTCATGGGGCAAGGCTACCACCGCGTAAACTAGTGTCCCGTCCCCGAAGTACGTGGCACAAAGTTCGGAGCGCCGAGGGGGCAGATGCTAGGCGCCGGGACGTGCGCTGACCCGAGTGGTCGCGGAGGAGCGGCAACAACGCAAATGCCCCCTCGCCGCCCGAACCCGAAGGGCGCCAGGCCATTGCGGCCGATCTCTGCGTTGCAGCTGCTTGGCGGAGGGCCTACTCCAGCCTGCGCAGCTGCGCCTTGACCTCGGCCGCAAGCGCCAGGCGCTTTATGCCACGTACTTCGGGGACGGGACACCTAGCTCGACCCCTGTGTTCAAGTGCTAGACTTCTCTGCCGACGACACCGCTCGCTTTGATCGCCTTCAGGAGGAGGGGACCATGAGTTCATTCCGCAGGTTGCTCAGCGCACCTCTGGCGGTACTGACGCTGTGCGCCGGCCTCGCGCACGCGCAATCGACAGGCACGACGACCGCCGACCTGAAAGGGCGCGTCACGGACGACAAGGGGCTGGCGCTGCCGGGCGTGACCGTCACTGCCGTGAACCGCGAGACCGGCCAGTCGCGGTTCACGGTGACGCGCGTCGACGGCGACTACACGATCACCCTGCTGCCGCCCGGCGTCTACTCGGTGAAGGCCGACGTCAGCCTCTTCGCGCCGGCGCAGTTCGACAACGTCCGGCTGTCGCTGGGCACGACGACCTCGCTGAACATCCCGATGAAGCCGGCCCAGACCTCGGAGGTGGTGGTCGTCACCGCCGAGTCGCCGCTGATCGACCCGTCCAAGACCGAGCTGTCGCAGGCGGTCGACCAGGTCAAGATCCAGTCCCTGCCGAACGTGTCTCGCAACTTCCTGGCGTTCTCTCTCACGACGCCGCGCGTGGCCGAGGACCGCAGCCCGCAGACCGGCGCGGCGGCCTCCTCCGGCTTCTCGATCAACGGCCAGAGCCCGCGCTACAACAACCTGGCGGTCGACGGCTTCGACAACAACGACCAGGCCACCGGCGGCATCCGCTCCACCTTCTCGCAGGAAGCGGTCCAGGAATACCAGGTCATCACCAACCCGTACGCCTCCGAGTACGGGCGTACCGCCGGCGGCGTCATCAACATCGTCACCCGCTCGGGCACGAACGACTTCAAGGGCTCCGCCTTCTACTTCTACCGGAGCGACGACCTGTCCGCCTCCGACCCGCTGACCGGCGAGGCAATCCCTCTCAAGGACCACCGCTTCGGCGCCTCGATCGGCGGTCCTCTGGTGAAGGACAAGACGTTCTTCTTCACCGCCTACGAGCGGCAGTCCACCGAGACCGCCAACGCGGTGACGATCAGCGACGCCGACGTGGCGCTGATCCGCTCGCAGGGGTTCACCGGCGTCGAGAACGGCAACGTGCCGTACGACGTGCGGAACAACTCGGTGGTGCTGAAGCTCGACCACCAGCTGAACGCCAACAACTACCTCTCGCTGCGCGGCAACTACTCCAGCGGCATCGACGAGAACTCGCAGGCCTGGGGCGGTCTGATCGCCAGGAGCGGCGGCGGCACCCGCGACTCCCGCGACTTCGCCGGGGCCCTTTCGGCCACCTCCATCATCGGGTCGCACTCCTTCAACGAGTTCCGCTTCCTCTACAGCGACGCGGACTACGAGACGTTGAGCCTGGACGAGAACCGCCAGCCCGCGGTGACGCTGCCGGGCGTCGCCACCTTCGGCACCCAGCGCTTCCTGCCGCAGCCGCGCGATCTGAGGCTCTTCCAGGCCTTCGACGCCTTCTCCTTCGAGCCAGGCTCGAGCGGCAAGGTGCGGATCAAGATCGGCGCCGAATACGACCAGTCCAAGTTCTCCGGCTCGCTCCCGAACTTCTTCGCCGGCTTCTACCAGTTCAGTGCGCTTCCCGCCGTCCCGGGCCTCTTCCCGAACCCCCTGAGCATCCGGCAGGCGTTCGGCGCCGGCATCCCGTTCCAGTTCATCCAGGCCTTCGGCGACCCGTACGGCGAGGGGAAGTCCGAGCAGATCGCCGGCTTCCTGCAGGCGGACCTGACGCTGGGGAACCTCCTCCTCCGCCTCGGGGTGCGCTACGACTACGAGAACCCGATCGACCCGTTCCCCTCCGACTCGGACAACGTGGCTCCGCGGCTCTCCTTCTCGTGGGGTCCCAACGACAAGATCAAGATCAAGGGCGGCTTCGGCCGCTTCTACGGCGTGGGCGCGATCGGCCCGATGTTCGCGGTGCAGATCCAGAACGGCATCCAGGTGCGCACCAAGATCCGCAACTTCGGCGTGCCGCTTCCATCGGCCGCGAACCCGACGGCCTTCACCCTGTGGCCCGGCTGCCCCTCGCCCCCGTTCCCGATCAGCGGCTGCCCGTGGCAGCTCCCGCAGCGCCGCTTCGCGACCGAGGCGGCGGCGGGGGCCGTCATCCCGCCGCTCCTTCTGGTGCCGGGCGACTTCCAGAGCGCGTACACCGACCAGGCCAGCCTCGGCTTCGAGAGCATGGTCGGGTCCAAGCTCCTGGCCAGCGTCGACGCGGTCTACTCGCGGGGCAAGCACATCCTCATCGCCCGCGACATCAACCCGTTCATCGCCCCCCGCGTCCGTCCGAACCCCGCCTACTCCACCATCTTCTCGTACGAGTCGACCGGCAACAGCTGGTACTACGGCGGCACGCTCGGCCTCCAGACCCGGATCGGCGGCCCGCTGGAGTTCACGCTCTTCTACACCTACGCCAAGGCCGAGGACGACTACATCGACTGGCTGACCGAGTTCCGGCAGGAGGACACCCTGCGACCCGAGCGCGAGCGCGGGGCGTCGACGCAGTCCCCCGATCAGAAGCTCTCGCTCACCGGCGTCTACACCACGGTCGGGCGGGGCGGCAACTGGTTCGTCCGGGACTGGACGTTCTCCACGATCGTCGACTGGAGGAACGGCCTCCACTACAACTACACCGCCGGCTTCGACCGCAACGGCAACGGCGACAGCCTCTCGGACCGCCCGATCAACCCCGAGAACGGCGACAGCGTCCGGCGCAACGCCGGCGTGCTCGGCTCGCAGTTCAGCCTCGACCTGAGGATCGCGCGTGCCATCCCCATCGGGGACAGCGGGATCTCGGCCGAGATCATCGGCACCTGCACCAACGTCACCAACAACGAGAACGTGCTCCGCAGGAACGACGTGGCCTACGCCGGGGCGTCCGTCACCGTGGCGAACCCGGACTTCCAGAAGCCCACGCTCTTCGGCCCCGGCCGCATCTTCCAGGTCGGAGCGCGGATCAACTTCTAGCCGTCTCCCAGCTCCAGGGAACGCCGCGAGGCCCGGTCTCGCGGCGTTTCCGTTTTCGTTAGCATCTCTCCCATGACGAAGCGCGCCTTGCCGTTCCTGCTGGTGCCCTGCCTCTGCCTTGCCGCCGAGAAGCCCAAGCCGAAGGCGCCCGAGCCCGGCCGCACGACCGTCAAGGTCCCGGCCTCCGCGCTCCGTGCGCTGAAGGCGCGCTCCATCGGGCCGGCGATCATGGGCGGCCGGGTGACGACCATTGCCGCCGACCCGGGGAACCCGCAGGCGTTCTACGTCGGCCTGGCGACCGGCGGCCTGATGAAGACCGGCAACAACGGCGTCACCTTCGACGCGATCTTCGAGAAGGAGTCGACCGCCTCGATCGGCGCGGTGGCCGTCTCCCCCTCCGACCCGCGCGTCCTCTGGGTCGGCACCGGCGAGGCGACCGACCGCAACAGCGCCGGGTGGGGTGACGGCGTCTACCGTTCGACCGACGGCGGCGAGAACTGGACGCACGCTGGGCTGGCGAGCTCGCGGACGATCGCCCGCGTTGCCGTCCATCCGACGGACGCCAAGGTCGCCTGGGTCGCCGCCACCGGTGATCTCTGGACACCCGGAGGCGAGCGCGGGCTCTACAAGACGACCGACGGCGGCGCCAACTGGAGCGCGGTGCTGAAGGCCAAGGGGCCTCGCGCCGATGTCGTTGGCTGCGGCGACGTCGTGCTGGACCCGTCGAATCCCGACGTCCTCTACGCGGCGCTCTACGCCCGCCGTCGCTTCCCCTGGGCGTTCCAGTGGGGAAGCGGAGCGACCGGCGGCGAGGACCTGGGCGGCCTCTTCAGGAGCTCCGACGGCGGCGCCACCTGGAAGAAGCTGGGCGGCGGGCTGCCGGCGCGCACCGGGCGCATCGGCCTCGACGTCTCCCGTTCCAGCCCGAAGGTCGTCTACGCCGTCGTCCAGTCCGAGGAAGGCGGGGACGTCGGGCTGCGCGAGCAGGAGAGCAAGCGCGGCGGCCTCTTCCGCTCCGACGACGGCGGCGAGACCTTCACCCGCGTCTCCAAGCTGAATCCGCGCCCCTTCTACTTCAGCGAGGTACGGGTCGACCCGCTGAACGAGGACCGGGTCTACCTGCTCGGCTTCTCGCTGCTCGTCTCCGACGACGGCGGACGCTCCTTCCGCGAGGACCTTTCCGAGAAGGTGCACCCCGACCTGCATGCGCTGGTCGTGACCGGCACGCCGGCCCGGCCCGCTCCGCCGAAGGACGGCATGCCGGCGAAGCGGACGACCTCGCCGCAGCTGCTGCTCGGCACCGACGGCGGCGTCTACCAGAGCTTCGACGCCGGCAAGAACTGGGACGGCCTGGACAAGATGGCGTCCGGCGAGTTCTACCGGATCAGCCTCGACGACTCCACGCCCTACCGCGTCTGCGGCGGGCTTCAGGACAACTACTCCTGGGTGGGCCCCAACGAGTCGCGCAGCAAGGACGGGCTCGTCAACGGCGACTGGATCAGCCTCGGCGGCGGCGACGGCTTCTCGTGCGCGTTCTCGGCCGACCGCGACGTCATCTACGGCGAGTCCCAGGGTGGCGACGTCTTCCGCCTGAACCTGGCCAACGGCGAGCGCAAGAGCCTGCGCCCCGAGCCGGCGGAGGGCTCGGCCGCGTTCCGCTTCCACTGGAACACGCCTCTCTTCGCGAGCCGTCACGACAAGGACACGCTCTATCTCGGCGGCAACCGCCTCTTCAAGCTCACCGCCGGCGGCCGCGAGTGGACGCCGATCAGCCCCGACCTGACCGCGCAGGACCCGGAGAAGACGAGCACCGTCGGCAGCGGCGCCGAACGCTACGGCGTGATCTACACGGTGGCCGAGTCGCCGCTGAAGGCCGGGCTCCTCTGGGCCGGTACCGACGACGGCAAGCTCTGGATCACCCAGGACGGCGGCGGTCGTTGGACCGACCTCACCGCGAACCTGCCCGCTGCCGCCAAGGGGCAGTGGATCAGCCGCGTCGAGGCCGGCTCTCACGACGCCGCGGTGGCCTACGTCGCGGTCGACGCCCACCGCGGCGGCCGCTTCGAGCCGCTGGCGTACCGGACCGCCGATGCCGGCCGCACCTGGCAGAGCGTGAGCGGCGACCTCCCCAAGGACGTCCCGGTGAAGGTGGTGCGTGAGGACGCCAGGAACGCCGACCTCCTCTACGCCGGACTGGAGACCGGGCTCTACGTCTCGCTCGACCGCGGCGCCAGCTGGACGAAGCTCGGGGAGCTGCCGACGGTCGCGGTGGACGACCTCCAGGTGCACCCGCGTGACCGCGATCTCGTCATCGCCACCCACGGCCGCAGCCTCTACGTGATCGACGACGTGAGCGCTCTGCAGGCGTTGACCGCCGAGGTCCTCGCCTCGGAGCTGCGCCTCTTCCCGCCGGCCCCGGCCCACGGCTCGTATCCGAGGACCGGCACGTTCGAGTGGGCGGGGAAGGGCGTCTTCCGCGGCGAGAACCCGCCCGAGGGCGCGCTGATCACCTTCTGGGTGAAGGAGTACACCGGTGACCCGGTGACGCTGACGATCACCAACGCCGCCGACCAGCCGGTCGCCAAGCTGAAGCCCACCGCGGTGCCGGGCCTGAACCGGGTGAGCTGGGACCTGAAGCTGACCAAGGACTACATCAACGAGTACGCCAGCCGCGGCACCGAGCGCTTCGTGCCGGCGGGGGAGTACACGGTGACGCTCTCGCGCGGGAAGACGAAGCTGAAGGAGAAGCTGAAGGTCACGATCGCCGAAGGGATCGAGACGCGTTGATTGTCGTTGCCACGTTCGCGCTGAAGCTGGCCGCCTACACGCTCTGGTGCTACGTGGGCCTCCGGACCTTGCGGGTCGGCCAGCGGCCGGAATGGATGTCGGCCGGGCTCTTCGCGCTGCTGCGTCTGATCGTCGGCATCGCGGCCGGGGCGGCGGTGATGGCGGTGGTGATGCGGCTCGCTCCGGCGCAGAACCGGCTGGGCGTCTCCATCCCGTGGTTCCTGGCGGTGCTCACGCTGATGCGCTGGCTGGAGTGGGGCTTCGTCGGCGGCCTGATGGCGCGGCGCCTGAACGCGAGCGCGCTCTTCGGCGGCCCGCTCGTATGGAAGGGCGCCGGCGTGGCCCTCTCGTACGCCACCGACGCGGCGGCGCTGGCGATCGTCGGTGCCGCAGGTTGGATGCCCTGCTAGACCGCTTCGCGCCCCCGTGCCCAAAGCTCGTTCAGCACCCGGCGGACGCGGTCGACGTCGCCCGCAGGGACGCGGTCGAGGGCGGTCAGCTCCTCTTCGGCCCGAGCCCTCTCGCCGAGGAGGCCCAGCACGGCGGCGTAGGCGACGACCTCCTGTGGGTAGGCCTGAAAGCGCAGGCGGACGAATTGCGCGCCCTTCTTCCGCTCGAAGGCCTCACGCAGCGTCACCAGGTCGCGGCCGGATGGGCAGAACGCCTCCGCCCCGGCGGCGGCGCGACGGAAGAGGTCCGCCCCGTCGGCGCGCAGCTCCTCGTCGGTCGCGAACTGGCTGAGCGACCAGGGCCGCACGTCCCTCTGGTGATCGAGCGGGTCGTGCGAGAGGTCCAGGCGCCGCGGCCGCTGAACCGGCGGCACGAATCCGAGCGTCAGGCCCCAGCGTGCGCCGACGCCGCTCTTCATCGCGTGCATCTCGAGGACCGCCTCCACCTGCGGACGGACTGCCCGAGTCCATCGCAGCCCGCGGGCGCGCCGCCAGCCCAGCGGAGCCAGGTGCCCGTCCCCGAGCCCACCGACGACCGCCCGGAACCGCTCCGCCGGCTGGAGCGCAAAGGCGCCGGCCGCTTCGGGACCGTCCGTCCGGTACCGGTCGAGACGCTCCCAGTAGCTCATCCGCTGGCGGGCGGTGTTGAGCGGCGCTCGGCGCCGCTCCAACTCCGCCTCATTTTTTCGGCGTGGTGACGGAGACCGTGTTGGAGTCCGCCGAGTCGCCCGAGGCGTTGGTGGAACGCACCCGGTAGCTGTAGGTCTTGTTGGCGCTGACGCTGGTGTCGCTGTAGGTGGTCACGTTGGCGCCGCGCGTCGTCAGCAGCGTGAACGCGCCTGCGTTCACCGCACGGTAGACCTTGAAGCCGGTCTCGTTGGACGAGTTGTCGGTCCAGGCCAGGCTCACCTGGGTCTTGGTGACCGACGTGGCGTTGAGGCTGCTGGGCGCGGCCGGCGGCACGGCGGCGGCCGCGGTGGTGGCGCCGGCGAAGTTCGAGTAGTCCGAGTCGCCGGCGGCGTTCCGGGCTCGGACGCGATACCAGTAGAAGGTCGAGGCCGAGAGGCCCGTATCGCTGTACGTGGTCACGCCAGCACCGACGGAGGCGATCTCGGGGAAATTCGTGCCGTCGGTGGACCGCTCGATCCGGAAGCTCTGCTCGTCGCCGGAGTTGTCGGTCCAGGCCAGGTTGATCTGGGACGTGCCGGCGGCGATGGCGCTCAGCGCCGAGGGGGCGGCCGGGGGCGTCGCCGCGCTGTTCACGGTGATCGACACGGCCGTGGACGTCGTGGTCGCGCCCAGGTTGTCGGTGGCGACCGCGGTCAGACTGTAGGTGCCGGCGCCCACGTTCGACCAGGTGACGCTATAAGGACTGGTGTTGTCGCTGCCGATGGGAGTCGCGCCGGCGTAGAAGTCCACCTTCTGGATGCTGCCGTCGGGATCGGAAGCGTTGGCGTTGACGGTGACGGTGGCCGGCGCGGTGTAGGTCGCGCCGCCCGACGGAGCGGTGATCGAGACGCCGGGCGCCTGGTTGCCCTTGCGCATCGTGAAGTAGTCGGTCACCGCGCCGGTCTCGCGCACGAACTTCACGTCCATGCGCGGGCCGTCGACGTCGATCACCATGGAGCCGAGCTGCGCCAGCGAGAGATACATCGCCGCGTGGTCGTAGGTGACGGTGCCGCTGGCGGCGGTGACCTGCCCCGAGCTGCCGGCCACGGTGTAGATCGCGCCCTGGTGTGGGGCCATGCCGTCGGTCGCCTTGCGATAGGCGCCGCTGCCGTCCTCGCGGCCGCTGCCGAGGTCCTTCTTGTAGGAGTCGTTGAACTGGGCGGAGGTGCCGGTGAAGCCGTCGATCAGGAACGAGCGCTCGTAGCCGTGGCTGTGCCCGGAGAGGATCAGGTCGACCCCGTAGCTCTCCAGGATCGGGTTCACGTTCTGGCGCATCTGCGTCATGACGGTGTCGGTGTCGGAGTTGTGCGAGCCGTGGCTGTAGGGCGGGTGGTGCCAGTAGGCGATCACCCACTCCCGGGTGTTCTGCGCGAGGTCCTGCGCCAGCCAGGTCAGCATCGCGCTGCCGGGGGAGCGGCTCGACGTCATCGAGTCGAGGCAGACGAAGTGGATGTTGCCGTAGTCGAAGGAGTAGTACGCCTCGGTGCCGGACGGCGTCCCGCCCGCCTCGGCCGTGGTCGGCATCGTGAAGCTCTGGTAGTAGGCGATGGTCGGGTCGAAGACCGTCGACTGCGCGGTCTCGTGGTTGCCCACCGCCGGCCAGGCGACCGCCTGCTTGAAGAGCGTCGGGTAGACGTTGAAGACCTTCGACTGGAACTCGGCGTCGGTGCCGGTGTCGTAGGCGTTGTCCCCCAGCATCAGCCACAGGTCGGTACCGCGGCTGCCGGTGAAGGCGGTGTAGGCGTCGCGCACCGCCGTCTGGCCGCTGCTGCCGGTGCCGGCGTCGCCGATGACCCAGATGCGCGTCGGCTTGGCGCCGGTCGGCGAGGTGACGAACGTCTGGTCGGCGGCGGCCGCCAGCGTGGCCGTCGATGAGCCGACCGAGTAGTAGTAGCGCGTGTTCGCCGCCAGGCCGGTCAGCGTCACCTCGTGCTCGGTGGTGACCGAGGGGAGGTCGGCGACCAGGTTGAGGTTCAGCGGGTCGGTCCCGTAGCGGACGCGGCTGTCGGTGCCGGCGTCGGTCCGCCAGCGCACGTGGATGCTGCTGGGCGTGCCGACCTGCAGGTAGGGACCGCGGGTGACGGTCGCGCCGGTGTTGCCGTTGAGCGAGAGGTTGAAGCTGATGTCGGTGGAGGTGCCGTTTGCCTGGTGGATCTCGACCGCCAGCGTGTTGGTGCCGGCGACCAGCGCCGAGGTGCCCAGCGACGCGTTCTGCCAGGTCTGGCCGTCGTCCGCGACCGCCGCGCTCGCCAGCGTGGTGTAGGTGGGCGCGCCGGCCGGCATGGTGCTGCGGTAGACCTCGGTGCCGTTCAGGTAGACGACGATGCCGTCGTCGCGCAGCACGCTCAGAGCCAGCGACGTGTAGGACGCCGGGTTGGACACGTTGAACGTCTTGCGGAAGTAGGTGGTGATGTACTTCGCGCTGGCGTTCGGGCCATAGCCCACCACGGTCGCCTCGCCGCCGTCACCGTAGCCGAGCTCCGACGGCCCCGACGCCCAGAGACTGTCGTCGTAGCCGGGGTTGCGCCAGGCGGTCCCCAGGTTCTCGCCGGTGTCGCGGTATTTCCAGACCGAGCCGGCGGCCACCAGGCTGTCGGCGGCGGGCGTGGGGGCGGCGGGCACCAGGAGGACCAGGAGCAGGGTGACGGCCAGGGCGACGCGGCTGGTTTTCATGAGCGCTTGTCCTTCTTCGAACGGATCTTCTCTTCGAGCGCGGCGGTCGCGCGGGTGGAACGGAGGTAGGGGGGCAGCGTCTCGAGCGCCTTCCAGGCCGCGTCCCAGGCTGCCTGGGCGTCCTTCAGGCGGCCGGCGGCCTCGAGGACCTCGGCGCGGCGGGCCAGGAAGGTCTCCCTGCGGGCGGCGCCGGCGGCGAGCCGGTCGAGGCGCGCGAGCGCGGCGTCGGTGCGCGAGAGGGCGAGCTCCACGTCGACGGCCTTGCCGTCGAGGACGCCTCCGCTCCCGAGCGCGGCGATGCCGCTCTCCAGCCCGCCGAGCGCGTCCAGGAGGAGGCCCTCGCGGATCTGCAGCTCGGCGCGCTCGAGGTAGATCTCCGGCGCCGAGCGCGGCGCCAGCGCCAGCGTGCGCGTGTAGTCGGCGATGGCCGGGCGCCGCAGGTCCAGCCGTGCCAGCGTGCGCGCGCGCCAGACGAGGGGCTCCGCGCTGCCGGGGCTGCCCGTCACCGCGCGGTCCAGGGCGGCCCGCGCGTCCTTCAGCCGGCCGGCGTCCAGCAGCGTTCGCCCGCGGCTCAGCTCCACGCCCGGCAGCGTCGCGTCGAGCGCCCGCGCGCGCTCCAGGTCGGCCAGAGCCTGCGGGTATTCCTGGTGGACGCGGAAGAGCTCACCGCGCCTCAGGTAGAGGGAGGCGTCCTTCGGGGTCTTGGCGATCTCCTGCGACACCCTCTGGATCTGCTCGTGGACGTCTCCGTGGGCGAGGGCCTCCGAGGCGCAGAGGAGAACGGAAAGTCCCAAGGCGAGGCGGCTGGCCTGGCGGTGCATGGGGCTACCGGATGATATAGGCCGCGGCGCGCCGTTCGGGCGCCGCGAGGGCGAGTGTCGGGGCGAGCGCCGGCTCTACCTGTGGTAGGCCTCGGGGCGGCGATCGGCCAGGAACGGGAACTTCTTCCGTGCTTCGGCGACCTTCCGGGGCTCGACGTCCGACAGCAGGAGCGCCTCCTCCTCGGCCGCCGACACCAGCGTCTCGCCCCACGGGCTGACCACCGCCGAGTCGCCGGCGTAGTTGAGGCCGTCCCCCTCGCCGACGCGGTTCACGCCGGCCACGTAGGCGAGGTTCTCGATCGCCCGGGCGCGCAGCAGCGTCTGCCAGTGCGCGCGGCGCCGGTCGGGCCAGCTGGCGATCACCGCGAAGAGGTCGGTCTCCTCGGCGGCCAGGCGGAAGGGCTCCGGGAAGCGGAGGTCGTAGCAGACGAGCGGCGTCACCCGCACGCCCTCGACCTCCATGGTCAGCACGCGCTCGCCCCCCTGGTACTTCTCGTGCTCGCCGGAGGGAGAGAAGGGGTGGATCTTGGCGTAGCGCCGCACCTCCCCTTCCGGCGAGACGAGGAGCGCGCTGTTGGTGGGGCGCGGCTGGCACTGCTCGGGCACGCCGGCCAGGATGTGGAGGTCGAGCCCGCGCGCCATCGCCTTCAGCCAGGTCTCGGTCAGGCCGCCCGGCGGCTGGGCCACCTTGGCGGTATCCATCGAGAAGCCGGTGCAGAACATCTCCGGGAGGATCGCCAGGCGCGCGCCGCGCGAGGCGGCTTCCTCCAGCCGCTTGGCGGCGCGGCCGTGGTTGGCGGTGACGTCCTCCCAGACGACGTCGAGCTGCAGCAGCGCGATGCGCATCACTTCTTCGGCGGCTGTCCCTGGCCCTTCATCATCTTCTCGATCATCTCGCGCTGCTCGGGGGTGAGGTTCTTCATCTGCTCCTCGAGCTGCTTGGAGGCCTCGGGCGGCAGGTCGCTCTTGGTGACCATGCCCCCCATCATCCCTTCCTCTTTCTTGTAGCCGGCCGGGATCTCCAGGAGCGCCGGGTTCACCGCGCGCTTCTCGGCCTTGACCACCTCGCTGGTCGAGGTGGGCTTGCCCCCTTCCCTGGTGATCATCTTCAGCACGAAGCCGTCGGCGCCGGCTTCCTTGAGCGCCCTGGTGAGCGCTCCGCTGCCGCCGCCGCGCCGGTTCATCGCCTCCCAGAGCGCGCTGGAGCCGAAGATGTCGCGGGTCGTCCACATCTCCATCTCGGTGCCGCGCGCGCCGGTGGCCATCACGTGCTTGGCGGGGTAGCCGAGCACCGTCTCGCTCCCCAGCGTCTTGACGGTGTAGGTCTCTTCCTGCCCGGCCTGCGCCTTCTCGCGCATCGCCTTGGTGTCGATCTCGGTGTAGGTCTTGGCGGCGTCGTTGATACGGTAGACGACGTCGGGGTTCGAGGACTTGACCAGCATCGTGAAGGACATCGGCATCTGCGGGTTGGCGATCGACACTTCGGTGCGGACACCCGCCTTGGCGACGTGCACCTTGCCGGTGCCGTTCATCCCCTGGGTGGTCATCTTCATCTCGAAGACCCCCTCGAACTGGGCCAGGAGCGGAGCGCTGCCGAGGAGGCTGGCGGTAACGAGGAGCACGGCTTTTTTCATCGGTTCTCCGTTCGTGTGAGACTCGTAAAACGATGGTAGCACCGGCCTACGAACGCGAACCCTACCGCACCGAGCTCCAGACGACCGTCCTCAGCGTGGGCGAGGAGAAGGGGCGCCCCTTCGCCGTCCTCGAGGACACGATCCTCTACCCCGAGGGGGGCGGCCAGCCCCCCGACCAGGGCAGCCTGGAGGGCGTCCGGGTGGTCGACGTTCAGAAGCGCGGCGGCGAGGCGCGCCACTACCTGGAGAAGGCGGTGGCGACGGGCCCGGCCCGGCTGCTCCTGGACTGGGCGCGCCGCTTCGACCACATGCAGCAGCACACCGGCCAGCACCTCCTGTCGGCCGTCGCCGAGGACCGCTTCGGCTGGGCCACCACCGCGTTCCATCTCGGCCCGTCGCTGTGCGACGTCGAGCTGGCGACGCCGCTCCCCGCCCGCGCGCAGCTCGACGCGCTGGAGGAGGCGGTGGCCTCCGAGGTACGGGCGGGACGGCAAGTACGCCCGCGCCGGGTGAGCGCCGAGGAGTACGGCGCGCTGCAGGTGCGGACGCGCGGGCTCCCCGAAGGGCACGAAGGGGACGTACGGCTGGTGGAGATCGAAGGCGTCGACCGGAACACCTGCGGCGGCACGCACCTCTCGTCGACCGCCGAGATCGAGACGCTCAAGCTGCTGGGCACCGAGGCCCTGAGAGGCGGCACCCGCCTCTTCTTCGTCGCCGGAGGGCGGGTGAGGCGTCGCCTCGCCGAGCACGAGGAGCGGGCTGCGGCGCTGCGGGGCCTGCTGGGGGCCGGTGATGCCGAGCTGGTGGCCGCGGCGCGGCAGAAGCTCGAGCAGAAGGACGCCGCCGACCGCAAGGCCCGCGCGCTGGAAGAGGAGCTCTCGGAGGTATTAGTGGGTCTTATTTGTTCTTCGTTCACGGCGCCTCACGGCGCCGAGGGGATCGCCTCCGCCAAGTCTCCGGCGACCCGCTCTGCAGACGTCCTGGAAGCCGATCTGGCCGGCAAGGCCATTCCCTTCCTGCAGAAGGTGGCGCGGGCGCTCTCGGCGCGGGCGCCGGGCTCGGTCGCCTTCCTGACCGGCGAGGGGTGCTTCGCGGTGGCGGTGGGCGAGGCGCTGCCGCTCGACGCTCAGGCGCTGGGACGCGAGGTCGCCACGCTTCTGGGCGGCCGCGGGGGCGGCTCGGGGCGCGTCTTCCAGGGGAAGGTGCCCTCGTTGGCCGCGCGGGCGGACGCGCTCGCGCTTATTTCCCTTCGGTCGAGCGCTCCAGCTTGAAGCCGATCTTCACCTTCACCTGATACTCGGCGAGCTGGTTGTTGGCGATGCGGCCGCGCATCTCGATCACCTCGAACCACTCCATGCGCCTCACCGATTTGCCCGCCTCGTCGACCGCGTTCCGGACGGCCTCGGCGAAACTCTCGGGCGACGTCCCGACGACCTCGATCAGCTTGTGGATGCCTGGCATGGTGCCTCCTCTCAGATGGCTCCGCTATCGATGGAGCGGCTCACCCATGGGATCACTTCGTCGAGCACCTTCGACAGCGCCGTGTCGGCTCGGAAGCCGAGCACACGCTCCGCCTTGCTGGTGTCCGGGACCCGGCGCTGCACGTCGTACGCATAGGGCTGATCGGTGACGGTTCGGAACGGCCGCTCCGGCCCGTGCACCTTGCGCCAGATGAGCTCGGCCAGCTCCAGCACCGTCGTGGCGGTCGCGGTCGACAGGTTGAAGTCCTCGTTGTGCGCCGCCGGGTCGAAGATCACCCGAATGATGCCCTCGGCGAGGTCCCCGCCGTAGGTGTAGCAGCGCACCTGGTTCCCTTCACCGAGGATGTGGAGCGGGTCCTGGCCGCGCAGGACCTTCTGCACCAGGTCGGGCACGACGTGGCTCATCGCCAGCTTCACGTTGCCGCTCGGGATCTCCTTGCCGCCCAGGGCGCGCCCTTCACCGATACCGACACAGTTGAAGGGGCGGCAGATCGAGAAAGGCAGCCGGTGCTGCTCCCAGGCTCCCTTGGCGAAGTACTCGCACGCCAGCTTCTGGAACCCGTAGGTGCTCGAGGGCGGCGGGCACGCGCCCAGATGATCCTCGGGGGTCGGGAAGACCGTGGCGTTCTCGAAGACCATGCTGCTGGAAAGGACCGTCGCCTTGCGGAGCCGGCCCGCCTTGTGGGCCGCGATTGCGGCGTCGAAGCTGGCGGCGGCGATCCGTTCGTTCTCCGCCAGGAGGTCGTAGGCATACTCGTGGAAGTAGCTGATGCCGCCGATGCGGGCGGCGCCCACCACGAAGTGGTCGGCGCGCGACGCCAGCTGCGTCAGCAAGCCGACGTCCTTGGCGTCTCCCTCCACGAACTCGTAGCGTGGGTGGTGCTGGTAGCTCTTCTCCACCCGGCCGTACTTGGAGAAGTTGTCGAGCCCGATCACCCGGTGACCGAGGGCCAGCAGCCTCTCCACCAGGTAGCCGGCGATGAATCCGGCCGAGCCGGTGACCAGCACCTCGGAGGGGGACGCCTCGGGGAGAGGCCTCAGGTTCGCCATGCGTCCTCCTGCGCGACGTGGTTCCAGACGTCGACCAGCAGCTGGTCGGCGCGGACGCGGATCGACCGGTAGGCCGCGTGGGGCGCTCCGATGAAGAGGACCTTGGATCGCGCCAGCGCGGTCTCGAGCGGCACGAAGGAGGGATCGGCGATGTACGGGTCGGTGCAGAGCACCTCGCTGGCCTCGAGCTGCAGCAGTCGGCGGAGCTTGTAGGAGAGCGACTCGCGTCCGTCGTCGCTCTCGGCCTTGAAGGCCATGCCGAGGACGGCGACGACCTCGCCGGCGAAAGGCGCCTTCCGCTTGGCGAGGTCGATGAGGTGAGCGGGCAGCCCCTCGTTGACCAGCATTGCCGCGTGGCCGAGCACGAACGTGTTGCGGCTGAAGGCGGCGAGCTGCATCGTGTCCTTGAACAGGCACGGTCCCGCCGAGAGGCCGGGGCCCGGCATCGAGGCCATGCGCGGGTAGTCGTGCCGGCAGCCGTGCAGCACCTGCTCGAAGTCGAGGCCGTTCTGGGTGGCGATCACGAAGAACTGATTGACGGCGGCGAACTGCAGGTAGCGCCAGGCGTTGGTCATCAGCTTGCAGAGCTCGGCCTCCATCGGGGCCAGCTCCACGAACTGTGTCGTGAACGGCGCGAAGAGCTCCTTGGCGACCTCCAGCGTCTCTTCGGAGAAGGCGCTGGCGAGCTGCGGCAGCGTACGGATCTCGACGAGGCTCCGGCCTTGCACCACCCTCTCCGGGAAGAAGGCGACGGAGATATCGAGACCGGCGCGCCCCAGCCAGTCCTGCACGTTCTTCGACATGCCGGGGAAGAGGGTGCTCCGCAGGATCAGCACCTGGCCGTCCCGCAAGTGCGGGCGGCAGGTCTCCAGGCAGCGGAAGAGGCCCGAGAAGCTCGGGTTCAGGTGGTCGTCGACCGGTGTGCCGATCACCAGGATCAGGAAGCGGCAGGTCGAGAGGAGGTCCGGCGCGTCGGTCAGCTCGAGGCGGCCGCTCTCCAGCACTCTTTTCAGCAGCTCCGGGCCGCCCTCCTCCACGAAGGGCATGCGGCCCTCACGCACCGCTTGGACCTTCGGCGAGTCCACGTCGTAGACGAGGGTGCGGCGCCCCGAATCCGCCAGGACCAGCGAGAGCGGCAGGCCGACGTGCCCGCAGCCGCCGATCACGCAGACGTCGCGCTGGAAACTCATCCGCCGCGGATGATAGGCGACGCCGTCCCGCCGGCTACGGGGCGCTGGCCGCCGAAGATCGCAGCTCCGCGGCGGACAGGGTGAGCACGCGCATCTCGTAGGCGGACAGGAGCTTCAGGTTGCCTCCGTCGAGCGCGAGCCCCATGGGCTTCGGCGTCAGCACTGGGGAGCCGACACGCCTCGAGGTGCCCGAGGGGATGTCCACCACCAGCAACGAGGAGCGATCGAACTCGTTGACGTAGAGGGTGCGTCCGTCGGTCGCGGTGAAATAGCCGGCCTCCGACACGTACTCGTCGCCGAGCTTCAGCGGAATCGCCTTGACCCGCCGGCAATCGGCCGAGAGCTGTACGACCTGCTTCGGACCGCGGTCGAGCACGTAGACGTACCCGGCGGAGTCGCGGCTGAGGCTCACCGGCTGGTCGAAGGTCGCTTCCGGGCAGAAGCCGGACGGCGCGCCGGCCGCGTCGATGAGCGTCAGGCGCGGCTGGCCCGCCTCGGCGACCAGCGTGGCGCCGTCCGGCAGCACGGCGAGCCCCATGGGCCTGCCCAGCGGCCGTCCCCCGATTCCCTTCACGCAGCGCTGCAGGAACCCGCCGTCGCTCCGGAACCGGACGACGGCGAAGCTGCCGATGTCAGCGACGTGAACGTTGCCGGCGGCGTCGATCCCTACTCCTCTCGGAATGTGCAGCCCTCCGGGGTGCTCCAGGAAGCCGGCGCCGATCACGGTCCGCAGCACTCCCTTCGCATCCCAGCGGAAGGCCCGGTGCGCGTACGAGAACGTGGAATAGAGGCTGCCATCCGGTCCGCAGGCGAGCCCACCCAGCATCGGAGTCTGGAACAGCCCCGGGGCGAGGCCCTGGTAGACGTTCTCCTTGCCGACGGCGTCGCGGAACCGCCACATTCGCGGCGGCACCGACGGCTCCGGCAGCTTCGAGAAGGCCAGGTCGCCGCGAGCGTCGCTCTTCACCTCGTAGAGCGTCGGATCGCCTTCCTCCTCGACCAGCAGGTAGGTTCCCCGATCGGGATAGGCGGCCCGCAGTGCCTGGTAGTTGCGGCGAATGTCGGCCGCGTAGACGATCGGGCCCTTGAGCGCTTGGCGAGTGTTCTCGCCAATCCCCGAGCAGAGGACCTGCCAGGGCAGATTGGCCCCCACGAAGATGACGGCGTTCGACACGCCGTATCGCTCGGGCAGGGTCAGGAAGGTCGAGTCGAAGCCGTTGAAGCCTCTCTTGAAGGTGTTGCCGGAATAGGCGTTCGCGGTGCTCGGCCAGTACGACCCCAGCATCGGCGCCACACCGAGCAGGCCAGCGAGAGCGGGCACCGCTCCGCGCACGGCCCATCGAGCGGGCCACGTCTTCTGCACGGCGATCCGCACCACCTCGTAGAGCCGGTGAACGCACAGCGCCATCACCAGACACATCGCCGGAAGGGAGGGATACCAGTAACGCGGTCCGAACATCACGCCGTGCCAGGCGAAGATCGTGTAGCCGAGGGGAAAGAGCAGGGCGAGCATCGCCACGAAGGCCTGCGGTCGCGTCGTGGGCAGCAGGGCGAGGCCCAGGAGGAGGAGCCCCGGCGCGGCAGCCGCCGGCCAGCCGAGGAGCAGCAGGTCGAAGGACACGACCCGCTCGAAGTCTCCCCAGAGGAAGCCCGAGAAGACGCCCAGGATCCCGCCGGACTTGACCGCTCCGCCGAAGAAGCCCAGCACCTTCGCCTGCCACAGGAACGCGATCAGCATGGGCAATCCGCCGAGCACCGCGAAGCCGAGCAGGCGGCGGACCTGTCTCGCCGGAAGCACGAAGAGCGCTCCGTGAAGCGTGAGCGCGGCGCCGCCGGCGGTCAGGAGACCATCGTAAGAGCGACAGTTGACCACCAGCCCGAGACAGAACCCCGCGGCCGCCGACCATCGGGCCGACCCCTGCAGCAAGGCCTGCGCGATCGAGAGGAAGGTCAGGTTCACCAGCAGCCCGACGAGCGTGGTGCTCATCAGCGACGCCGAGGAGACACGCGAGAAGGGAGAGACGACGAACAGGAACGTCGCCAGGAGCGCGGTGACGGTTCCGAAGGAGCGCCGGGCGAACACGTACAGGAGCGCGGTGAGGAGGGCGCCCAGCACCGGGTTCACCAGCCACTCGAGATCGAGGCGCGAGGGGAGCGCGAGCACCAGCGGGTACAGGAGCTGGAACGTGCCGGGCCAGTAGGGGAACAGGACATCGGCGGTGTTCCGGAGGAAGGGAGGGAAGGTGAGCGCATCGCCGCTTCCGGGCGGCAGCGGGAAGCCGAGCCGGCCGTGCGCGAGCGAGCGCGCCGCGACCACGTAGGCTGTCTCGTCCTGTACGTGCGGACGGCCCTCGAACCTGTCCCAGGCGATCCAGGCGCTGCCGGTGAACGCCGCCGCCACCAGGAGGGCGGCCACCGACGTCGGCACCACCGCGGGCAGGCGCCAGGCTCCGGTGTCGGACCGCTCCGCAGCCTCCCCCTCCGGCGGCGTGTCCCTGGACCGGAGCCGGCGCAGGCCGTAGCGGACGAGGGCGACAACCGCCGCCAGCGCGATGAGCAGGAGCGCGCGCCGCGCCCATCGCGCCAGCCAGATGTCGGCGGCGATCATCTGCACCTGAAGACGCTCCAGCGTGCGCGGTCCCTCGTAGACCGTCCGAGGGACCTGCTGGATCGTGGCCATGTCGAGGGACGCCCTGTCGGCACCGTCTCGAGACCATCCCATCGCGCCTTCAGGAGTCACACCGAGCGTGGCCGTCTCGTGGCCGGCCACGTCCAGCAACGCGATTCGGACCTCACCCAGGTTGTACAGAGTCGCGTCGACGTCGACGTCGAACGAGGCGGGGAAGCGCACCTCGAGGCTGTCTTCCGTCACCGACGGGTTTGGCTGGGGCCGTCCGCGGAGCTCGCACCACAGGCGTCGTGCGAGGTCGCCCCAGAACGGGTCGCGGCGAGGCACCCGCGCCCGGGAAAGGGCGGCCGGCCGGCCGCCCGCCAGCACGCCGTGCACGCGCACCCTCGGGCTGATGCCCGCGGCGAGGGTCGTCGACTTCACCCCGATGCGTAGACCGGTCCAGGGCCCCCCGGGCTGATCGAGCCTGCTGTCGGCGCCGGCGACCTTGACCTTGGCCTCGCAGGCGCTCCGTGACGTCAGGAGACGCAGCCGACGCTCGACCTGCGCCCCACGGTGCACCAGATACCAGGCCAAGAGGTGGACCAAGACCACTGCGGTGAGCCATGGCAACGTGGTACGGCGCATCGGTGAGGGACCCATCAGCGCGACGGACGCCCCGGCGCCTCGGTGACTGTTGAGCCCGAAGGTGCCGCGCCTCTGGCGGCCTCCGCCTGGACGCCTGCCGCCTTGTAGATGGCCGCACCTCCCTCGTGATAGGCATACAGAGTCCCGCGGCCGTCGGTTGCCAGCCGGGGGCAGAGCCACGGGAGCGATCGGGACAGGTCCCTGGACGAATCACGAGGGAGTCGGCGTCTCCCGTGATCGTCCAGCACGCGGACCTCCTCGCTGTCCAGGTAGCGCGACACCGTCCAGCCCTCGTCGAGGACCAGGTTGTACAGGGCGCCCTGGTGGAGACCGGCGGAGACCGAGCGGAGCCAGCCGAAGCGGCCGTCCGCCTGGCGCGCGAAGACATCGACGACACCTCCGAATCCGAGCACGGCCACGGCCCCGTTCGGCGAGACGGACAGCTCCCACGGTTTCCACGCCGCTTCACGGGCGCCCGGCGGCGATAGGGTCTGGAGGAGCTCACCACGCGCATCGAGCCGAAGCAGGGAATGCGACAGGGTATCCAGCAGGAAGATCTCTCCTCTGGCGTTGGTCGCATGGAGCCGGACGCTCCTCGCGACGCCGGCGAGGTCGAGCTCCCGCCGAAGCTCGCCGGTGATGCGGTGCCACCGAAGCGTCATCCCCTCGACGATCAGGAGCTCGCCGCCCGGCGTGAACGCGATCCCCGGAAGGCTGCCGTGCACGGTGGTCGTGAACCTGGCCCGCTCGCTGCCGTCCGGCGCGAGCACGCGCACCGTCCAGCTCGTGTCGAAGGCGTGGACGATTGCCAGCGTACCGTCCGTGGCTACCGCCCAGGCGTCGAGGTGCGGGACGTCGATCGCCGCGTGCCGCGCGGGCACGCCGAAGCCTTCGAACGGCAGGGGGCGATCGGCGGCGACGCCCGTCACGGACGCAATCTCGGGACCGGCGAAGGCCTCCACCGGGATCGGGTGGCCGGCCACGGCACTCTCGCTCCAACGGAGCGTCAGCGGCAGGAGGGCGGTGTCCTCGATGCGAAGCCTCAAGCTGTGGGCGCCGACGGTGAGGGGGACGATGCGCTTCTCGTCCCACGCCTCTCCGTCCAGCCGTGCCGCGACGCCGGCCGGAGCGTGCAGGGCCTTGCGTCCAAGCTCGGGAACCAGGAGCGCGGCCTCGATCTCGGCCCCGCTCGTGGGAGGCGTCGCCTCCGAACGGCGCACGCGCACTCCTGCGAGCCATCCGTCCTCGGCTGGCGTGCTGCGCGCGCCCGGCGCGACGGCCAACCTCGGCCAGCGAGCCCGCTCCACGAGCCCGCCGGGTACCTCCAGGAACCGAAGGTCGAGCGCTCGGTGACTCTCGAACGGCCGGAACTCCGTCGTCTTGGCGCCCGGATAGAGGTCACGGAGCGCTGCCAGAAGCTGCTGCCGAGCCGGGTCGTCCTGGATCACATAGAGAACCCGGTCGTGGCGGTCGTCGTGGCGCAGCTTCTGGATCTGGTCGCGGAGGAACGTAGACCTGTAGTAGTAGTCCTCCAGTCCGGGAGTCGGGCTGAACAGCTGGCGCGGCCAGTCCGCGGCCTCGGCCATGCGATAGCTGATCGCCCCGCGACTGTCGTGCAGGACGTCCAGGAGCTGGAGCGTCACCTCGTTCGGTATGTAGTACGCCCGGCTGAAGTCGAGCACGACCAGCGTGCCGGGCGCCGCGCGCCGAGCGATCTCGGAGGCGATCCTGGCCGAGCCGGGGCTGCCCATGGGCTGGTCGAACACGAGGTGCGCCATGAGCACCGCCTGCGCGACCAACGCGAACCCGAAGACGAAGGCCGCCGGCGCCTTCGTGCCGAGGAGGGACGAGCTCGCCCGGAAAAGGGCGACTCCGGCGACGGCGGCGAGCGCGATCAGCGCGGGAAAGATCGCCGACAGGCGGCGTGCCTCGGCATCGGTGGAGAGGAAGCCGGGAAGCGAGGCGATGAAGGTCCACGCCAGGAGGAGTCTCGGGAGTCTGCCGCGGAGCGCCAGGAGAGCGAGGACGATCCCGAGCGCGAGCAGCACGCAGACAATGGCAGTCTCGTACCTGGGCGGGACCATGGGGAAGGATCGCAACGTCGTATAGACGTTGCTGTTCGTCCTCAGAAAAACCCGCGACGCGAACTCGCCCAGTCGTCCCCAGGCGCTTGACGTCAGGTATCCCACCATGCCCAGGAGGCCGCGGCCCGAGTAGTGGCTCCAGGCGGTCTTGCTCGCGTTCAACGCGAGCGGGTTCATCCATTGGAAGGTCCGCGAGACGAGGAAGATCCCAAGGGGCAGGGCCAGGAGCCAGAGGAGGAAGCCTGCCAGGAGTAGCGGGATCTTCCGGATCGCGGACCGGAAGTAGTCGCGCCGGAGCAGCAGCTCGGACCCGAGGACGGCGAGCGGCACTCCGACGAGGACCTGCGCGGATGGATAGAGGTGATAGCTGGCGGCCATGAAGAGCGCCACCAACGTGAAGCGCCACCACGACGGAGTCTCGAGAGCTTCCCAGGTCACCCAGGCGATGGCGATGCCGAATGGCACGGCGAGGACGTGCGCCGCCACGTCGACCCTCGCCCACGACAGAGAGACGGGCTCGAGCGCGAGGAAGCTCGCGCCGAGGAGGGCCGCGGCCCTGCCGCCGCTGCGCCTCAGGAAGCCGTAGAGAAGGGGTACCGCCAGCCAGCTCGAGAAGGCGATCACCGCTCGCGCGGCCAGCAGCGAGGTGCCGAAGAGACGGAACACCACGAAGTGCGCGAGATGGTAGAGGAGCCCGCAGGGCGCCTGCCGGGTGACGAAGCTGTAATCGAGCGAGCCTTGGAGGCTGGTCGAGGCGGCCATCTGATTGGCGAGCTCGCCGTCGAAATCCGGAAAGAGGATGTTCAGAGCGTAGAAGCGATAGACGATCGCCACCAGGCAGAGCAGCAGGAGCTCGCCGGCCTCGCCGATCGTGAAGCGGCCGCGTCTTCCTGGCGGCGGCCCGCCGTGCCATTCCCCCAGTCGATCGGGCAGGAGCCGCGCGGTGATCACCGTCACTGCCGCGAGCAGATAGAGAACGTTGCCCGCCGCGGCTTTCTGGGAGACGTACGCCGCCTGGCCGAAAGACGCAATGCCGGCCGCGGCCAGGATCAGGGCGGAGCGGACGGCCGTCTTGCCGCGGATGACGAAGCCAGAGAGGGCGGTGAGGGCTGCCGTGCACGCTGCCGCGATGGCAAACGTCGAGTACATCGCTTCGGGTCGTTTGGAGGCAGCCCGTCCAATGCGAGCCAACCCTTCGACCAGAGGAGCGAGGAAGCCGAGGGCCGACTGCTCTCGCCTGCCGGCGGCCGTCGCCTGGACGAACGTGCCGCCGACCAAGAGCCCGATGAGCGACACCAGCAGCCAGGCGGGGACGGTGCGGGGCGGCCCCGGCATCACCCCGTCGGCGGGAACCGGCGCTCCTCTCGCCGCAAGATCGGCGGTCACGGCTTGCGACCGATCACCAGGAACTGCTTGCCGAGCAGGCGCCAGGCGAGCGGCCAGGCGAGATAGAGCCGAAGCAAAGCCAGGGGCGGCTGAACGCTGCTCTGCGACATCGAATAGGGGAGGAACCGCGGCACCGATCTCTCGATCGAGAAACCAGTGAGCTGCAGGAGCTCGCAGATGGTCCGGTCGGAGAGCGGGACGTGATGGTCCCAGAAGTCCCAGTAGGCCCCGGGCAGGAACCGGATGTTCGGCCCGAGGCAGATCAAACGGCCGCCGCTCCTCAGGCAGCGGTGCGCCTCGGTCACCGCGAGCTGCACCTTTCCCTTGTCGGGGAGGTGCTCGAGGAAGTTGCTGGTGAAGACGACGTCGAGCGAACCGTCCGGGAGCGGCCAGGGAAGCGACACGTCGTGCTGCAGGCAGCGCACGCCCTCCGCCAGGCGGCTCGCCGTCTCGGGGTTCAGGTCCATCGCCAGCCGTTCGGCGGCGACGATGTTGTTGATGAACTCGCCCCAGCCGGCGCCGAGGTCCAGCACCCTGGCATCCGGTGGAATCAGCCTCGCGAAGAAATGCGAGCAGAGGACCTGCCAGACGCGCTGCCGGTACTCCCGATGCGGCTCGAACCGAAGCGCGTATTCCTTCTGAAGCTCCAGCGCGCCTCCGGTCATCCGCGTTTCACCCGGGACGGCCCGCCAGCCGCTGCCGCAGGGCCCAGGCGTACCAGCGCCAGTACTCCGGGAGCCAGCGCAGGAGGCGGAAGCGGCTCTGACCGCCGCTCCGGTCCCACCAGCGTGCCGGAACCTCTTCGACCCTGCGTCTGGCGAAGTGAGCCTTGACGGTCAGCTCGAGAGCGAGGCTGAAGCCGGCGCCGCTCTCGATGCGCGTCTCGGCGAGGAAGTCGCTGCGGTAGGCCTTGAAGCTGTTGGTCGGATCGTGCGTGGGGAGCCCCGTCAGAGCCCGCAGGGAGACGCCCGCCAGCCGGCTGAGGGTCTTCTTCACGAACGGGCCGCCGTACTGCGCCCCGCCGGGCATGTAGCGGCTGGCGCAGACGACCGCGGCTCCCCGCTCGGCCCTCTCCACCATCTCCCCCACGCGATCGAGGTCGTCGGACAGGTCCGCCATCGCCACGAAGACGACCGGCGCGACCGCCGCCCGCATGCCGCGCTCGATGGCGTGCCGCACCCCGCCCAGCTCGTTCTTCACCAGGCGCAGCACCGGCGGCCGTTCCTCGGGGCCGAGCTCGGCGAGCCGCGGCAGCGTGTCGTCCTGGTCGAAGTCGTAGACCACGACGACCTCGTAGGGAGGCGGGAGCTTCTCGAGGAAGAGGCGGCAGAGCGTCTTGATGTTGGCGCCTTCGTTGTAAACCGGCACGACGACCGAGTAACGCGGCTCCGTCGGGGCGCTCATCGGCGAAAAGCATACAAGGGTCTTGCACAGCGGCGGAGCCCTCGCCAGCGACCTGGTGCGGCGCTCCGGCGCGTCACCGCGCTGAGCTATCCTCGGGAGAACGGTGCGGGTTTCCATCGCGGCTCCGGTGGCTCGCGCGCCTGGCGCGTTGCGCGTGCGGCGCGTCCTGATGGCGGCCCTGCTCAGCGCCGGGCCGCTCGCCGCCGGCACTCCGGCGGTGGAGCTGCCCGGAGCCCCCGGCTCGCTGGGCGTGGTGGCGGTGGTGGACACCAAGGGGATGGTGAAGCGCCGCTTCACCGGCGCCGGCGATCCGTCGCACCTCTCCCGCGACTGGTCGGACGGCACCTACCTGTTGACCGACCGCTGGAAGCGCGTGCTGCGGTTCGGGCTGGACGGCAAGCTGCACGCCAGCTGGAGCGCGGCACCGGCCGGCCCGAAGCCGATTGCTGCCGAGCCGCTGCCGGGCGGGCACATCCTGATTGCCGCCGGGCACGGCGGCGCCGTGGAGCTGGACGCCGACGGGCACGTCGTCTGGAAGGCGCCCACGCCCGAGCCGACGCGCGAGGTGCTGAGCGCGGTCCGCCTGCCGGACGGCTCGACGCTGGTGGTCCTGAACGGCCCCGGTCCGTACCTCTACCGCCTGGTGGAGGGAGCGGCGCCGGCGCCGCTGGCGCTCGACGTGGAGAACGGCGCCCGCAACGTCGCGCGGGCGCGGCCCTACACGCCCGACGGCTCCGAGGTCCTCGTCTGGGACAACAACTGGAGCAACGCCTATCGCGTCACCTTCGCGCGCGATCGGCTGCGCGTGCTCGGCAGCCTGCCGCTCCTGCGGATGACCGACGTCGCTCCCGACGGAAACGGTGGCGTCGTCTTCGTGGGCATCGAGCCGCTGCTGGCTGGCGTACTGCGGCCGCCCGCGCCGGCGGTGACGTTCACCTTCCCTTACCAGCCAGCCTCGGCGGCGTCCCTGCCCGGCTCGGACGACCTCCTCATCGCCTACACGGGCATCGCCGACGCCTCCTGGCCGGAGTCCCGCCCGCCGGCGCCGCAGCAGCGCCGCGTGACCTGGCCGAGATTCTGGATCTGGGTCGCCGCCGGCGCGGCGGCCGGCGTCCTGCTGCTGCGCAACGCGCGCGGCGCGACCGGCGCCGGCGACGCGGCGCCCGTGCCGCTGGAGCTGCCGTTGCCGCCGTCTCCGCAGCAGACCGGCTGGCTCCTTCTCTCGGGGGCCGGCCTCGTCCTGGCGAGCGTCGGCCTTCACTTGTTGAAGACCGGCCACACCCGCTGGCAGCTCCTGCTGGTGGGCGGCGCGGTCCTGGCGGCGGCCTTCCTGCGGGTGGCGCGCCGTCGGCGCGGCGAGGTGGACAGCTTCCGTGTCGAGCTCACCACCTACCGCGCCCGCTTCGGCTCCTGGAGGCAGCTCGTCGTCGGCCTGGTCCTGGTGGCGATCGGGAGCGGGGCCGTGATGGTGCTCGCCAAGCCGGATCCCACCTCCTTCTACAGCGACGCGGTGGGGCTCTGGGCGGGGCTCCTGCTGCTGGTGCTGATGCTCTGCTTCCTCGACCTGCCGCGCGGCTTCCTGAGGGACTGGGCCGCTCTCGGCCGCGAGCACGCGCTCCTGCTGCTGCCTCTGGGCGTGGGGCTGATCACGACCTGCTGGCGGCTGCGCGACCTGCCGGCCTACCTGCACTTCGACTACGTCTTCAGCGCGCTGGCCGGCCTGGGGCTCCTCGAGGGGCGCTACCCCAGCATCTGGCACAACGGCTTCGTCCCCTCGCCGGTGGTCGGCCTCGTGCCCGAGATGCTGGGCTTCGTGCTGGCCGGCCCGGGCGAGATCGGCATACGGCTGGGCAGCGCGCTCTTCGGGCTGCTGGGGATCGTGGGCGCCTACGTGCTCGGCACGCTCTACCGCGGCAAGCGGGGCGGCCTTCTCGCCGCGCTGCTGCTGGCGGGCAACATCCCGTTCTTCCACTTCAGCCGCACCGGCACGAACGCGACGACCGCCGTCGTGGCGCTCTGGACGATCACCTTCTTCGCGCTGGCGGTCCGGCGCGGGCATCCGCGCTGGTTCCTGCTCACCGGCTTCGCCGCCGGCTACACGCTCTACATGTGGCCCGCGGCGCGGGTCGGCCCGTTCGCGGTCGTCGCGGCCGGGCTGATCTGGGGACTGCGCTACCCGCGGGTGGCGGTGCGGCGCGCGCACGGGGTCCCGCTGATGGCGGTGGCGTTCTTCGTCTGGCTGGCGCCTCTGCTGCCGCTCTGGAAGAGCAACCCGCGGCTGGCCTTCCCGCGCACCGAGGAGTCGATGGAGGTGTTCCGGCCCGGCAGCGGCGTCAACTGGAACCGTCTGGTGAGCTCCGTCGGCGAGCCCTTCGTGAGGAGCCTCGGCTGGTACTTCTCGACTCCGGACCGCAGCACCCAGGGCACCGTCTGCCCCGGAGGGAACGCCCTCGAGGCCACCCTCTTCGCGGCCGGCCTGGCGCTGGCGCTGATCGAGGGTTTCGGCCTGAACGTCCTTCTGCTGACGCACCTCCTCACCGTCCTCTTCTTCCTGGGCGCCTTCGGCGGCTCGCCTCCCTGGTACACGCGCCTGGTGCCGACGTCGCCGATCGCCGCGTTGCTGGCGGCGGCGGTGCTGGTCGACCTGTTGGGGTGCCTGGGGCGCTGGAAGGCGCGCCGGATCGCGTTCGCCGCGGCGACGCTGGCGGCGATCGGATCGGCGGCCTGGAACCTGCGGACCTACGTGCGCTACGAGACCGGTCAGGGGCCGCCCTACCCGAACCAGCCGATGACGTTCGTGGGACGCGGCATGCGCGACCTGGGACCGTCGTACCGGTTCTATCTGGTCGTCACCAAGGACCCGTACCTCACCGTGGACTGGAACCGCCGGAACGCGCGTCTGGGAGAGCTGCTGCCCTTCATCTGGAACCTTCACGTCACCGAGGTCCACGAGCTCGAGGCCCGGCTGCCGCTGCCGGCCGGCGAGCGGGCCGCCTTCGTCCTGCAGGCCAGTCGGCTCGAGGAGGACCTCGCGGTGCTGAAGCGCTTCTACCCGGACGCGAAGCTGGAGACGCTCACGGATTTCGCGGGCAACGTGGTGGGCGGCGTGGTGCGGATCGAGGCGCGATGACGCGGCCGGAGCGGAGCGCCGTCCCGCCGGCGGCGCTGGAGCGGACCGCCTGCGCGCTCTGCGGCAGCGCCGAGCAGGAGCCCGCCTACCCGCGCTTCGAGCCCTACGCGGTCGTCCGCTGCGCGCGCTGCGGCTTCCACTACCTGTCTCCGCGGCTGCGCGAGCGGGAGATGATCGCGCTCTACCAGAACGACGCCTACTACGGCGGCACCGACGTCGGCTACGACGACTACGCCGCCCAGGAGGTCCCGCTGCGGCGCACCTTCCGGCGTTTCCTGGAGCGCTGCGCGGCCCGCGGGCTCACCGGCGGCGCGGCGCTCGAGGTCGGCTGCGGCTGGGGTCTCTTCCTGGACGAGGCACGCGGCTTCTTCGACCGCCGGGTCGGCACCGAGTTCTCGCCGGTCGGCTCGGACCTCGCCCGGCAGCGCGCCGACACGATCTATCAGGGAGGGCCGGAGGCGATCCCGGAGGCGGAGCTCTTCGACTTCGTGGTGACGATCCAGACGATCGAGCACGTCTACGACCCGAAGACCTTCCTGGCCAAGCTGGTGAAGCACACCCGTCCCGGCGGCCACGTCGTGCTGGCGACCCCGAACGTCGGCAGCCTCTGGCGCCGCGCCATGGGGCACCGCTGGCCCTCCTTCAAGCTGCCCGAGCACGTGCTCTATTTCGACCGCGCGTCGCTGTCGCGGCTGATGCGCGAGGCCGGCCTGGGCGACATCGGCAAGGTCCCTTACCTGCACGCCTTCCCGCTCCCGCTGGTGGGCAGGAAGCTGGGCGTGACGCTGCCGCAGGCGCTGGGGGGCTTCAACCTCTGGTTCCCGCAGACGACGATCGCGCTCTACGGCACGGTGCCCGGTGGCTGAGGCGATCCCCGAAGTCTCGGTGGTGGTGCCCGTCTTCCGTGAGGAGGCGACGATCCCCGCGCTGGTCGAGCAGGTGGCGCGGCAGCTCGACGCCTGCGGCGCGACCCACGAGATCCTGCTGATCGACGACGGCTCGCCGGGCGCTACCTGGGACGCGGTGATGGCCCTCAGCCAGCGGTATCCGCAGGTCCGCGGACTTCGTTTGAGCCGCAACTTCGGGAAGGAGGCGGCGCTCTGCGCCGGCCTGGAGCACGCGCGCGGGCGCGCGGTCCTCACCATGGACGGCGACCTGCAGCATCCGCCTTCGGCCATCCCGGAGATGCTGCGCCGCTGGCGCTCGGGCGAGGCGGTGATCGTGGACGGCGTGAAGCTCGAGCCGAGCCGTCCGCGCTCCTGGGCGTTCTACGCGGTCTTCCGCACCCTCTCCGGCGTCGACCTCGACCGCGCCTCCGACTTCAAGCTGCTGGACCGCAAGGCGGTCGACGCCTGGCGCGCCATGGGAGACCGGAACCTCTTCTACCGCGGCATGGCGCACTGGGTCGGCTTCCGCCGTTCCCAGGTGACCTTCGAGGTCGCCGACCGCGGCGCCGGCGCGACGCGCTGGTCGATCGTGCGGCTGATGCGGCTGGCCGCCCACGCGGTGGTCGCTTTCTCCTCGGCGCCGCTCCAGGTCGCCACCGCGATGGGCCTGGCCTTCTTCCTCTTCGCCCTGGCGCTGGGTGCGCAAACGCTGTTCCTGAAGCTGAGCGGCCACGCGGTGAGCGGCTTCGCCACCGTCATCCTGCTGCTCCTCCTGATCGGCAGCCTGGTGCTGCTCTCGCTCGGCGTCATCGGTCAGTACATCGCTGCGATCTACGACGAGGTGAAGGGGAGGCCGCGCTACCTCATCGCCGACACCGTCGGCAGCGGCGCTCCGCGGGTCGAGCCGGAACCGCCGCGGCAAGAAGACAACGACCGCACGAGCGGCGGAGGTCCGCCGGAGCCGCCTGACCCTCCGGCGCCCCCCGCGCCCGCGGCTCCCGCCGCGCCGGTCGACGCGGCACCGGACAGCACGGCACCGGACGGCGCGGCACCGGCGCCGGAGGCCTCGCCGACGCAGCTCGCCTGGATGGTGGCGCGCACCGCCGCGGCGCTCGCCGGCCTGGCCGCCTGCGGGATGGCGATGCTGCGCTACCTGCCCAAGAAGGAGGCCGGCCCGCTGGTCTGGTCGATGGTCGCCGCTGCCGTCCTGCTGGGGCTCGGGCTGGGCCTGCCGGCCGCCGAGCGGATCTCCCGGGCGTGGGGATGGCGGGTGACGCTGCCTCGGTCGCGCACGGCGTCGCTTGCGCTGGGGGGCGTGATGCTCGTCGCCGCGGCGCTCTTCCTCTTCGGCGCCGACCCTCCGCACGACGGCGCCGCCTGGCTCCTCTATCTGGCTGGGCTGGCCTGCGTCGTCGCCGCGTTCTGGCCGGACCGCGGAGAGGAGGCAGGGCAGCCCGTCGCGCGCTGGGAGCTGGCGGCGCTGCTCCTGATCGTCCTGATCGGCGCCGTCCTGCGCTTCCACCGGCTCACCGTTCAGCCTTACGGCATCTGGTACGACGAAGCACAGAACGTCCTCGAGGCGACCCGGATCCTCACGACGTCCTCCTACCGGCCGGTCTTCGTGGCGGACCTCTCCCAGATGCCGGCGCTCTTCTTCTACATCGTGGCGGCCTTCGTGAAGCTCCTCGGCAGCAACGTGCTGGCGGTGCGCGTCACCACCACGGTGGCCGCACTCGGGTCGCTGGTGGCGCTCTGGGCGCTGGGCCGCCGACTCTTCGGGCCGGTGACGGGGCTCTTCGCGGCGGCGCTGCTGGCGGTCTGCCGCTGGCACCTCGGATTCAGCCGCTTCGGCATGGCGATGATCTTCACCTCGCTGGTGGTGCCGCTCGTCCTCTGGCTCTTCCACCGCAGCCAGGAGCGGCGCAGCGCGCGTGAGGCGGTGCTGGCCGGCGTGGCGCTGGGCTTCGGCATCCAGCTCTATTACTCGATGCTGGCGGTACCGCTGCTCCTCGTCCTCTACGCGGTCCACCGGCTGGTGGCGGCGCGGAAAGGCGCCGCGCCGGCCGCCGCGCTGCTGGGGCTGACGCTGGTCTCGTCGGCCCTCACCTACGCTCCGGTGCTGCAGTACGCCCGGGCGAATCGCGAGGCTTACCTGGAGCGCATGCGCACCGTCTCGGCGGTCCACGCCGGCGGCCTGGGCGAGCTGGTGCGACTGCTGGTGAAGCCGGGCCCGCAGCGCTCCGAGGCGCTCGCCGTGATTGCCCGCACGACCAGGAAGCATGCGGCCATGTTTCATCTGGTCGGCGATTCCAACGGGCGCCACAACCTGCCGGCAGAGCCGATGCTGGAGCGCGCGCTCGGCGTGCTGTTCGTGATCGGGCTGCTGTGGTGCCTGGCCCGGTTCTGGCAGCCCCGGTGCGCGGTGCTGCTCCTCTGGTTTGCCGCGATGATGGCCTCGGGCATCCTCTCGCTGGAGTTCGAGGCGCCCCAGGCGGCGCGCACGCTCGGAGCCACCAGCGTGATCGCGCTCTTCGCGGCGCTTCCGTTGAGCCGCCTCTGGGAGGCGTTCCCCATTCCCGGGCCGGGCCGCTGGCTCGGGAAGGCGACGGCGATCGCGCTGCTCTGCGCCTCCGGCTCCGAGGCCCGGACGACGTTCTTCGAAAAGCAGCTCTGGGATGCGTCGACGTTCGGCTTCTGGTCGGCACAGGAGACGAAGATCGGCCGCGTGCTGGCCGTCGAAGGCAAGCAGGCCGACATCTATGTGCCCGAGGCGCTGGCGGGAGGGCCCACGGAGCAGCTCCTGACCGGCGGGGCCTTCAGCGGGCAACCGTTCGACGAGGGAAAGCACCTGCCGCTGACCGCGCCGAGGAAGGCGATCGTGTTCCTGCAGGGGACCGACCTGAGCGTGGTCGAGCAGCTTCGTCGCTTCTACCCCGCCGCGCACATCGAGCCGTTCGGCGTGCCGGCGCCCGACGGCACCCAGGGCGAGCCGCTGCTGTGGATCATCCGGATCAGCGCCGCCGACATCGCCGCTCTCCGCGGCTGGCAGGTCGAGGCCAGCTCGGGCGGCTCGACGGTGACCAGGACGGCTCCCAGCGCCGAGTGGCGCTGGGACGAGTGGCCGGCCCCGAGGCCGCTGCGCGCGCGGATCGCCGGTTACCTGAAGGTCGAGACCGCGGGTCCGTACGACATCCAGCTCGAAAACCCCGGGCCCGCGGTCCTGGAAGTGGACTCGGAGCGGGCGCTCTCGGCACGGGGACGTGTCGGCCTCCGTCTCGCCGCCGGGCTCCACCGGGTCGCGCTGTCGCTGGACGTGCCTTCTTCCGGCGGCTCGAGCAGCTTGAGCTGGAGCCCGCCTTCGGGCGCCCCGGTGCCGATCGACCCCGGCGCGCTCTTCCTGCCGCGGCTCTCCGCCGGCGGCCTGGTGGGCCGCTACTTCGCCGGCGGCCAATGCGTCGGCACTCCGGCGATCGAGAAGGTGGATTCCCGCATCGCGTTCTACTTCCACTTCCTGCCGCTGCAGCGCCCGTTCTCGATCTGCTGGTCAGGCAGCCTGAGCGTCCCGGAGGCCGGCGCCTACCTGCTCGGGACCGCGTCGGTGGACGGGTCGTCGCTGCGCCTCGACGGCAAGGAGGTCCTGACGAACCGCAGCGGCGGCTACCAGGAGAGGCGGCTCGAGCTCACCGCCGGCTGGCATCCGCTGGAGGTGCAGTACCAGGCGGTCGGCGACTACTCGCAGGTCTATTTCTACTGGACGCCGCCCGGGAAGGAGCGCGTCATCGTGCCGGCCGAGGACCTGCGGCCGCAGCCGCCTGAAGTGCTGTCGGGCCGATGACCTCGGAGGCCCGGCCGCGCTGGCGGGTCGTCGCCCAGGTGGCCGCGGCGATCACCGGCGTTCTCCTGGTACTGACCGGCCTCCTCCTGCGGCGCGCGGCCGGAGAGGGCGGAGGGGCGCCCGGCCGGCTCGTGCTCTCGCAGACCGCCGACGCGCGGCAGATGGCGCTCTCCGGCGATGGCGTGCTGGCGATGGCCGACGGTGCCGGCCGGCTGCTGCTGCGCGAGCCGGGCGGCGAGACACGCCCCGTCTGGTCCGGCGGTGTGGAGCTCGGCGGCCTGGCGTTCGACGACGGCGGAGACCTCTACGCCGTGGATCGGGTCGCGGCCGGCCTCCGGGTCTTCGGCGCCGACGGATCGCTGCTGCGCTCGATCGACCTGCGCCCGATAGGGCCCTTCGGCCTCAACGACGTCTGCGTTTCCGGCGGGAACGTCCTGGTGACCGACACCGGGAACCGTCGGGTGCTGGCGCTCTCGAGGAGCGGCCAGGCCCGGTCGCTGGTCGCCAACCGGACGTTCTTCAACCAGCCGGTGGCGCTGGCCGGCGGCATCGAAGGACGCATCTACGTCGCCGAGCTGGGGCCGCCCCGCCTGCACGTCCTCACCGCGGCCGGCGGCGCGCTGGAGTCCGTGCCGCTCGGCGCCGATCCCGCGGATCTGGTGGTGGACCGGAGCGGCGTCGTCTTCGTGTCCGGCGGCTCCTCGGTCCGGGCGTTCAGCGCGGACCTGCGGCCGCTGGGAGAGGTCACCGCCGCCCCCGGAGAGCCGCCCCTCTTTGCCGCGCCCCGAGCCCTGGCGGTGGATCGCCACGGCGCGCTGCTGGTGGGTGACACGGGGAAGGTCCTGACCGTGGCGGTGGACGCCGCCGCGCTCCGGCCTTCGGGGCACCTGCGCCTGCCGCCGCGTCTGCCGATCGGCCTCGGGCTGGCGCTCCTGGTCGCCGCGGCGGCTCCGTGGCTCTCGGCCCTCTGGGCCCTCGTACAACGCTGGGGGGAACGGCGGCGCTCCCTGCCGGCGCTCGAGCCCGAGCCCGAGCCCGAGGTCACCGCGCGCCTACCGCGCTGGATGGAGCGCCGCGTCTTCCAGGGAGCGGCGCTGGCGACGGCGGTGGCCGCGGCGGCCCTCGGCCAGTACGTCTGGAGCGTCCGGCCGGCGCTGCCCGCGCCGTACCTCGCCCTCTTCGCGCGCCTCGACGGCGAGCTCCAGAGGACGCTGCCTGGGCTCGCCCTGTTCCTGCCTGCCGCCGCGCTCTTCGCGCTGGTCGTCCGGCGGCAGCTCTTGGCGCGCGACCCATGCGGCCCGCCGCGTCCGGACGACCCTCCGACGCGGCGGCAGCTCTGGGCCGGGTGGGCGGGTCTGCTGATCGCCGGCGCCGTCACCTTCTCCCTTTACCGCGGCGTGCACCGGCCGGCGCAAGCGTTCCTGTTCGTCGCCGCCCTGGCGCTGCTCGCTCTGCGCTGGCGCGGTGGCCTGCCGTTCCGGCCGCCGCGGCTGCGCTGGTACGAATGGGCCTATCTCCTGGCGCTGGCGCTGGCCTTCATGCTCCTGAACGGGCGCGACGCCGGCGACCCGCACTACGCCGACATCGGCGACGAGTACGCCCTCTACCCGCTGGCGGCGCGGATCGCCCGCGGCGAGTGGATCAACATCTTCAGCCAGCGCGGCGCCTTCGACATGGTGCCGCTGCTCGACTCCTACGTGCAGGCGCTGGGGATGAAGCTCTTCGGCGAGAACATCTACGGCTGGAAGATGGGCAGCGCCCTGGCGGTGGTGGCGGCCCTCCTTCCGCTCTACTGGCTGACCCGCTTTCTGTTCGGGGCGGCGGCGGCGGCGCTGGCCGCGGCGGTGCTGGCGTCGTCGCACTACCTGATCGCCTACGTCCACACCGGCTACAGCAGCGTGATGCCGATCGCCCCCACGATGTTCTCGCTGGCGCTGCTGGCGGCGGGCATCGCCCGTGGCGGCGGACTGCTCTTCCTGGGCAGCGGCATCTTCGCCGGCCTCGGTTTCTACTCCTTCTACTCCTCGCGGGTGATCGTGCTGATCGCGCTCTGCACGCTGGTCCTCTGGCGGCGACGCCTGCTGCCGGGGACCTCGCTGCGGCCCTTCCTCCTCGGGTTCGTGGTCACCGTTGCGCCGCTCTTCGCCAGCGACGGCACCCGCGTCTTCTCGAAGATGGTGGAGCGCTCGTTCTTCCGAAAGGAGGCGGCGGCCACCGGGTCGCCGCTGGCGGCCATCGCCGGCAACCTCTACCGCAACGCACTGGCCTTCCACGAGAACGTCTCGTTCTCCGGCCCCTTCACCTGGGGCTCCCTGCTCGACCCCGTCTCGGCGGTGCTCTCCGGCCTGGGGCTGGTCTGCGCCGTTTCGCTGCTCCTCGAGGATCGCGTCTCGCGCTCGCTGCTGGTCTGGTACGGCGGCGCTCTTATGACCGTCGGCGGCCTCTCGCAGTACACCTTCGCCTCGGTCTCGCGGCTGCACTACATGGTGCCGATCCTGGCCATCTTCGCCGGCGCGGCGGCGGCCGGTGCGGCGGCCGGTGCGGCGACCGGTGCGGCGACCGGTGCGGCGACCGGTGCGGCGGCCCGGCGGGCACTCCTGCTGGCGCCGCTGGTCCCGGCGATCTTCGCCCTCAACGTGCACCGCTTCTGGAGCGAGACGCCTCGCCACTATCCGATCACCCCGCACGGACTCTCGGTCGAGCTGGCCCTCTCGCCGGTCTGCGGCGCCTCGAAGAACGGGCGGCCGCCGGTGATCACCTTCAGCGATCCGATCCCCAATCCCAGGGACGCGCTGGAGGCGCTGCAGCTCGGCCCGCGCATGCCGGTGCTGCTCTCCTACCGGGAGCTGGCGAGGCTGCGCCACCTGACCGCCAGCCCCTGCCTCATCTTCCTGGAGCCGCAGGCCCCGGTGGTGAGGGACGCGATGGCCGAGCTGCAGAGCCGGGCGCGCGACCTGCGGCAGCACGTCTACTCCGGTCCGGCCCCGGGGTTCCGGATCGCCTACCTCAGCCGTGAGCCGGCGACCACCGAGGACGGCAAGGCGCTGCTGCGCCCCGATCCGGCGCGCCGTCTGACGTGGTGGCTCTTCGTGCTGCCGGTGGCGGCGGCCACGCTCCTGTTCGCCAGGATCGTGACCGCCGCAGAGCCGACAGACAGAGCAGCTAGTCGGACATCAGGCTGACGTCGTCGACCCGGAACGTGGTCGCCAGGCTGACGTCGGTCGCCGCCAGGAAGCGCACCGTCACGCTCTTCCCCTTGAACGACGTGACGCTGTAGCTCCTCTGCACGTAGGTCGAGGCGCTGGTCGTCTTGTTGAGGTTGCTGAGCGTGGCCAGCGTGGTGACCGCGCCGGTCGTGTTGTCCACGACCTGGATCTTGAGCGTGTCGTAGGCGGTGGTGGTCGTCGTCTCGCTGGTGACGATGGAGGTCCAGAAGCTCAGCGTGGCGCTGGTCGCCGTCGAGGGGATCGTCAGCGCGGCGTGGTCCAGCGTCTGGGTCGAGGTCGCGCCGTTGACGCCCAGGTACGCGTGGTCGGTGCCGGTGCGCGCGGTGCCGTTGGCGAACAGCGTGCTGAAGCTGGTGCCGGTGAAGGCGGTGCGCGTCCAGGAGCCGTCGGGCGCGGCGTTGGTGGAGGCGGTGATCGTCTCGAAGCCGCCGTTGCTGAGGCGCTCCACCTGGGTGCCGCTGCAGCTGGCGGTGAAGTTCTTGCCGGTGGCGCTCGGGCCGACGGTCACCGACTGCGAGACCGGCGAGAACGTGCAGCCGCTCTTGGACGGCGTCACCGTGTAGGTGCCGGCGACCAGGTTCCCGATCGAGTAGTTGCCGGAGGCGTCGGCCGTCGTGGACGCGGCCCCGGCGCTCACCGAGGCGCTGGCGGTGCCGGCGTTGCCGGCGATCGAGTAGGTCGGCGTGCTGCAGGAGGCGCTGAAGTTCACCGACGTCGCGCTCGGGCCGACGGTGACCGACTGCGAGGCCGGCGTGAAGGTGCAGCCGCTCTTGGACGGCGTGACCGTGTAGGTCCCGGCGGAGAGGCTGCCGATCGAGTAGTTGCCGGAGGCATCGGCGGTCGTGGAGGAGGCCCCCGCGCTCACCGACGCGCTGGCGGTGCCGGCGTTGCCGGCGATCGAGTAGGTCGGCGCCGGGGTGGTGACGGTGGCCGTCACCGAGTAGCTGCCGGCCGCGTAGCCGTAGACGCCCAGGTACCAGGTGCCGGCGGCCGGGTTGGTCGCCGTGCAGGTCTCGTTGCCGGAGGAGCTGTAGGGGCGGCAGGTGTAGGTCGTCAGCGTCGGCTTGCTGCCGGCCAGCGTGTAGATGTCGACGTCGGCGGTGGCGCCGGTGGTGGCAAAGACCAGCTGCGTCGAGCCCGCCGGCACGTTGATGAAGTAGTACTTCCAGGTCTGGAACGCCACGCTCTGTCCGTTCAGCGTCACGCCGCTGGTGAGCTGCGTGTCGCCGCTGGCGCAGGTGGCGGTGAAGCTCTTGCCGGTGGCGTTCGGGCCGACGGTGACCGAGAGCGACGTCGGCGAGAAGGTGCAGCCGCTCTTGGAGGGCGTGACCGTGTAGGTCCCGGCCGCCAGGCCGCTGAGCGAGTAGTTGCCGGAGGCGTCGGAGGTGGTGGCCGTCGCGCCGGCGTTCACCGTCGCGCCGTCGGTGCCGGCGTTGCCGGCGATCGAGTAGGTGGTGGTGCCGTTGTCGGTGATCTTGGCGGTCCAGATCTCCTCGCGCGCGCCGCTGCGGCGGTCGGTCCAGGAGGGGAAGAAGACGCCGCCGGCGCCGGAGAGCCCGTTGTAGTCGCCGTACTGGTTGCCGCTGTCGGCGCCGGAGATCGTCTCGTCGGTCTGCGCGGTCGTCACCTTGGTCGCGGCCGACCAGGTGGCGCCGTCGTCGGTCGACGACTGGTACCAGACGTCGGTCTTCTTGCGGGTCGAGTCGTTGACCGTGTCGTAGTACATCAGGCCGACGGTGCCGGTCGATTCGTCGACCGCCAGGAACTGGTTGAACTGGTCGTTCAGCCCGGCCTGGTTGTTGACCTTGGCGCGTGCCGACCACGTCGCGCCGCCGTCGGTGGAGCGCGAGAACCAGACGCGCGTCTTGCAGGTCGAGGACGCGCTGGAGCCCGGCTCGTTGGCGGCCGCGGTGCAGTTGGCGTCGCCGGAGAGGTCCGTCCAGGAGGCGTAGACCAGGTTCTTGGAAGAGGTGCGGTAGGCGCCGATCGAGACGTAGATCAGGATGCGCCGCCCGTTGAAGGACGGCACGCCGATGTCGTACGAGTCGTAGGTCGTCACGATGCGGACCGGCGCGCCGTAGCCGGTGCCGCCGTTCGTCGACTTGACGATGTAGATGCCGCGGCTGCCGGTGTCGGGCCAGGAGCCGAAGACGTCGCCGAACTGGTTGGCCTTCACGTCGGCGCCGATGCCGGTGCCGGTCGTCTCGGTGGAGGAGACCTGGATCGGCGAGCCCCAGCCCGACGCGTTGCGGCGGTTCATGAAGGCCGGGTTGCCGTTGTGCCAGATCGCGTAGATCTGGTCCTTGTACGGCGAGGTGGCGGTGTGATCGACCCACATCATCTGCTTGTCGGTGTTCGTCTGGGTGCCGGAGAACGTGCCGTCGTACGTCCAGGTCGCGCCGCTGTCGGTGGAGCGATAGGAGTACATCTTGTTCGTCGACCCGGTGATGCCCATCGTGGTCGACCAGGCGCGGCCGTCCGACGTCCAGTCGACGGTCGGGTCGGAGTTGAAGCTGTCCCCCTGCGAGTTCGGCAGCACCGTCTGCCCCCAGGTCGTCCCGCCGTCGGTGGACCAGTACTGGCCCTGGAAGCCGCCGGAGGCGATGTTGTTGGAGGCGGCGATGACCTTCTGCGTGTTCCAGGGGTTCACGCGGATGTCGGACTCGCTGCGCGCCGCCGACTGCGAGCCGGAGGTGCGCACGTTGGAGCCGGCCACCGGAGCCAGGGCCAGCCGCCCCATCGGGGAGCGGCCCCCCTCTTCCTCGTCATCGGGGTCGCCGACGCGCGGCTCCTGTCCCGGCAGCATGTCGTACTCGGGATTGCCGGGCCGCAGGTCCTGGTGGGTGAGCATCCACTCGAGGACTTCGTTCAGGACGTGCGGGTAGCCGCCGGTCGGGTCGTCGGCGGAGTACTGGGCCTCCGGATGACCCTTCCGCCAGTAGACCTTGAGCCAGGGTGGAATGTTGGGGCGCTGCGAGAGCTCGTCGGCGCGGAGGAGCTTGTCGAAGTCCTGGTTCTGGCGGACGAGGCGCTCCAGCGCGCTGCCCTTGCCGATGCCATGCTTGGCGAGCTGCTCGTCGACGGACGGCCAGTGCGGGTTGCCGTTGCCGTTACCCTGAGCCATGCCGACGCTGGAGATCAGGAGAAGAGACACGACCATCGTACGCAGCTTCATCTGTCGACGCCCTTTCACACACATTCCGAACGAGGAGCCGCGAGTGCTCGCGGCAAAACTGATTAGCCGAGGATCGTGATATCAAGAACCATGCCGCGCGATTCCAGGCGCCGGGCGCGCGCTGATGGTGAGAAGTTGATCCGCCGCGGCGGTCGGAGGCGGGTCAATGAGCGTTCGAGGCGACTCAGTTGTTGACCCAGTCGCGCATTCTGCTGAGCCGCGTCACCTGGCGGCAGTTCTGGAACGGACCCGGCGGCGGCGGTGAAGTGCTGGCCGTCGCGTACCCCCTTGTCCTGAGTCACGTCAGCTACACCGTCCAGACCTTCGCCGATCGTCTCTTCCTGACCTGGTACTCGCCGGAGGCGATGGCCGGGGCGGTGGCCGGCCTCTTCACGGTCTACGGCGTGGTCGGTCTCTTCCAGGCCACCGGCGAGTACCTGACCACGTTCGTGGCGCAGTACCACGGCGCCGGCAAGCCGGAGCGCATCGGCGCCGCGGTCTGGCAGGGGATCTACCTGGCGCTGGCGGCCGGGCTCGTCATCGCGCTCCTGTCACCGCTGAACCGGCTGCTCTTCTCGGCGGCCGGACATGGCGCGGCGCTGGTGGAGAACGAGGTCCTCTTCTCGGGCATCCTGCTGCGCGGCTCGGCGGCGACCATCCTGATGGTCACGCTGGCCAGCTTCTTCTCCGGTCGCGGCGAGACCCGCACGGTGCTGGTGGTGAACGTCGTCTCCTGCGTCGTCAACGTCGTCCTGGCCTGGGTGCTGATCTTCGGCAAGGCCGGCTTCCCGGCGCTGGGCGTGGCCGGCGCCGCCTGGGCGGTGGTGCTGGCCCAGGTTTTGGGCTGTATTCTTTATCTCGCGCTCATCTTCTCCGGCAGCCACCGCGTGCGCTACGCGCTCGGGAACTGGCGTCCCGAGCCGCGGCTCCTGCTGAGGATCCTGCGCTACGGGCTGCCGGCCGGCCTCCAGTACTCGCTGGAGCTCTTCTCCTTCGCGCTCTTCCTGCTGATCGTGGGGCGTCTCGGCACCGTGGAGCTGGCCGCCACCGGCATCGCCTTCAACCTGAACGCGCTCGTCTTCATCCCGATCATGGGCCTGGCGCTGGGCGTCTCGGCGGTGGTGGGGCGGCACCTGGGCGCCGGCAACCCCGAGGCCGCCGAGCGCTCCACCTGGTCCGGCTTCGGGCTAAGCCTCGCCTTCATGCTCGTCTGCTGCGCGCTCTACCTGTTCGCGCCCGGCGCGCTGGTGGCGCCCTACGCCGCCGGCGCCGACCCGACCGCCTTCGCGCACGTCGGCGAGCTGGCCCGCGTGCTGCTGCGCTTCGTGGCCTTCTACTCGATCTTCGACATGATGAATCTCGTCTTCTCGGGTGGGCTGAAGGGCGCCGGCGACACGCGCTACCCGATGACGGTCACGATCGTGCTGGTGATCTTCGTGATGCTGGTGCCGGCCTACGTGCTGTGCGTGCCGCTCGGCCGCGGGATCTTCACCGCCTGGGCCTGCGTGACCGCCTACGCGGCCCTGGGCGGGCCCCTGATGCTGCGGCGGTTCCGGCGCGGAGCGTGGAAGAGCCTGCGGGTGATCGAAGGCCGTTGAGACCCGGCTCTCGACCGAATGGGCTCGCGACCGAATTGACAGGACTCCGCGAGCCCGATATGTTCGTGCACTTTTTTTCGGTTAGAAAACCTGCGAGGAGATGTGCTGATGAGGAGAAGGTTCCTGCAATTCGTCCTGGTCTCTGGCTGTGTGCGCCTGCTCGGCCCCACGGCGTACGCGGCAGATCCGGCTGCGCTCGTCGAGCGGACCCAGCACGCGGCTGCGTCGGCGCTATGGGTGCGTGACGCGTCCGGGGTGCCGTCGCGTGTGGAGGTGGAGAGGTCGGGGAACGCCGTCATGACCGAGACCGTCTCGCTCCTGGCAAACGAGACGGCGCGGCTGGATGACAAGCACGCGCCCGACGGGCGGGTGCGCGTGACCGGCGACGTCGTGCTGGTGCGTGCGCCGCTGTCCTTCGAACCCACCGAGCTCGTCCTGTTCCGCCGGGACGCCAGCCACGACGATTTCTCGGAGACCCCGAAATGGTACGTGGAAGCCGCGGCGGCGGCGGAGCTGCCGGGCGGGCGTCTCGGCGTCGGGGATCGTGCCAGCGTCACGATGCTGGACCTGGACCCTGGCGTGCAACGGGTCCGGCTCGCGGTGCGGTCCCTCGCGCCGGAGACCTCGCTGGATGTCCACCTGACCGATGCCGAAGGCAGGCACCTGGCCTGCCGGTCGATCAGCGCCGCGGACACCGTCGGTTGGCAGGTCGCCTTGACGGATGGCGCGAGCGACTCGGTGCCCGAAAAGGTGGTCATCGAGACACGGTCGGGCGAGTGGTCCGGCGCGCTGGTCGGCGAGGGCGCCGACGGCAAGGTCACCTGGGCGCCGCTGGTCTCAACCGCCTACGTGGGAGGCGGCGGCTCGTCGTCGTACAGCGAGACGTACAGCTCGCTCTCCTCGAGCGGCTTCACCTTCAGCGTCTCGGGTGCGCCGGCGAACGCCTGCGGAGACATCTACACCAAGCGGAACGGCACGTGGAGGATCACCACCTCCTGGATCTGCACCGATTCCTTTGGCCGGGCCACCAAGGGTCCTTGGACCTGCAGCACCAATCAGACCGACGACCCCACCTACATCCTGTGGCCGGACGGCTCCCAGACCACGAACAGCAGGCACGTCTGCGACACGTCGTACCCGGGCAATGTGTTCACCGCACCCCCTCCTGGAGGCGTGTCCTCGTTCGCCGGCGACGCGCAGGACACCGCCTGGGGCACGGGGTTCGACATGTACCAGTGGAGCAACTTCCGCAACACGTTCAAGAACACGACGACCGGCAAGTACTACAGCGCGGTCCAGGGCTGCTACTGCTCGTCGTCGCCGATTTATTTCGGTGCCATCGTCAGTCCGCTCGCCGGTTTCAAGGTGAGCTGGAGGGCAAGCTCTCTGCCGCCCGCCTCGACGCATGTTCCCGGGCAGTATTACGAATGGCGGATCCTCTACAACGACATGTTCTACGCGAACAACAACGGAATCGGCTTCCCGTATTGACCCGGTCGGCCTCTGACTCTTTCCGTCGATGCTCCGGAACGCTTTCGGCGCGGCGCGGCCACTCTCCGGAGTGCGCGCCGCGCCGTCCGGCGCCGGCGGAGCGTTCGGGAATGCGCCGTAGAAGGCGCGATTTGACAGAGGAGTCCTCGCCAGGGAGAATCCGCGTCCTTCCCCGGATTCCCAGACCCAAGGAGATCTCCGTGCAGACTTTCTCGAGGTGGGCCCTGGCTGCCCTGCTACTCACGTCCGCGGCCTCGGCGCCCGCCCAGGTGGCCACGATGGATCTCTCGGGAGCCGACGCGCCCGGACAGCCGGAGTCCTCGTCCTCGCTGTGGCTCTACAACGTCGGCAGCGCCGATGCCAGTGTCCAGGTCATGGCCAACTCGGTGGTGACCGGCGACCTCGACGTGCCGGGGCGCATGCTCGTGCGGCTCGACCGCCCGGTGGCGACCTCGGTCATCTCCGCGCAGGGTTCCGCGGACCTCCTCTGGGTCCGCAGCTCGAACGACCTCATGGCCACCTCGATCCAGGTCTACGCCAAGGCCGACAGCGACGCCGACCTCACCGCGGCGCCGGCCTGGCTCAGCAAGACCGTGGCCGCCACCCGCAACGCGGGCCGGCGCATCCACGCCAGCGAGACCGCGCGCGCGGTGCTGGCCGGCGCGGGCACCGCGGCCGCCGACGACGTCGTACGCGCCTCCGTCGCCTCCCTCACTGAGGGCGCCACCGTGGACGTGCGCCTGGTCTCGGCGAGCGGCGAGGTCCTGCGGTCGGTGACGGTCGCGGCTCCTCCCGCGGTGAACTGGCGCGTGGACCTCGGCCGGCGCTCTGCCGGCACCTACGTGGACTTCGAGGTCGTCACCGGCGAGGCGGCCTGCACGGTGTCGGTGTCCAAGGGCGAGCTCGAGGCCTTCGTGCCGGCGACGCGGGAAGCCGCTAGCCGGACCGCGCTCGCGCGGCCGCGCGGCTCCGAGGGGACCTCGGCTCACTGACCGGTTCGCGCGGGAGTGACCCGAACGTTACTCCAGCGGCCAATTCGTTGACACCAGGCGCGGCCTCGCGGTAGGGTCCGCCAACTCTCTCGGTCTAGGGACAGGTGTGGAGGAGCTCTTGAAGCGGATCTCGTGTGGACGTGTGCTCGTTGAGTGTGTGGTGCTGGCCATGGTTTCGGCGTTCCCGGCGCTGGCGCAGGTGTGCCCGCCGACGGTCTTCGACTCGCCGGTGCACGTCCCGGCCGCCTACCCCCAGTTCGAGCTTTCGGCCGGCGACTTCAACGGTGATGGCCGGCCGGACCTGATCGTCGGAGACGCCACACAGCAGAGTCTCGTCCTGAGGCTGGCGACCGGACCGCTCACCTACGCCGCCGGCGTGACGCTCCCCGGCTCCGGCTCCAACGCCATCGGGGTGGCGGACTTCAACCAGGACGGCAAGAGCGACACGGTGGCCGGGTCGTCGACCAGCAGCGGCCCTCGCGGAGTCTTCGTCCAGCTCGGCAACGGCGACGGCACTTTCCAGACGCCGCTCTTCACCGACCTCAACACGAACGTTGACAGCATCGCCATCGCCGATGTGGACGCCGATGGAAAGCCCGACTTGGTGGTCTCCAGCTACGTCGAGGGCTACAACTACAACGTCTACTGGACGCTGTTCCTCCTCCTCGGAAATGGCGATGGCACGTTCCGCCTGTCGGCCACGCAGATGACCGGCATGTGGTACGGCCTCAGCCAGCTCCTGCTCGGCGACATGGACGGCGACGGGCGGCCGGAGATCGCTGTCTCCACGCCGTACGCCGTGTCGGTCTATCCCCTGGACGGTGCCGGGGGCTTCGGGACGCCGTTGGAAGCGAACTGCTTCGATTGCCGGGCGCTGGGGTTGCTGGACGTCAACGGCATCGGGCGCAAGCAGCTCGTCTACGAGGACAGCTCGAACACCAACGGTCGGATCATGGTGCTGACGAAGACCGGCGGCAGCCTGACGACGGCCGATGCCGGCCTGAGCATCCCGTGGTCGTACAACGGGGCGACGGCCGACTTCGACGGTGATGGGGGCCTGGACCTGGCGGTCTTCGCGAGCGGCAACGGAAGCACCGTCACGCTGCTGGCGCTCACCGGCAACGCCTCCGCACCGTTCCGCGCGCTTGTCATTCAGGGAACGGAGGTCGCCTATCGCGTGCTGGCGCGAGACCTGGATGGCGACGGCCGCCCCGATCTCGCCGGGCTCGCCGGCACTCCCACCGAGACCTGGATCTCGATCGCCCGCAACGCCACCGGCGGCTCGAGCGCCGGGATCTACGTACTGTCGATGTGGCAGCCGCTCTGTCCCTTCACGAGCGCGCAGGCGTCGGCCCCCGACTTCGGCCCCGGCACCACCTACCTCTGGTCGGCCGCAAACGGCTGGATCTCCTCCGATCCGACGCAGCGCACGATCGACTTCTCGGCAGCAACAATCCCCGGCCAGCCGTTCGCCGACGTGCAGCTCTCCGTCACGGTCCAGGCCCCCGGTTGCTCCCCCATGACCGGCACCCGCTCGGTAGAGGTGAGCCCGCACGACCCCGGGATCATGACGGCTCCGGCCGCAGTCTGCCCCAACTCCACGGGCAATGTGGCCTCGGTGCCGGACTTCGGCCCGGGGACCGTCTACGACTGGTCCACCTACGGACTGACCATCACCTCGGGCCAAGGCACACCGTCGATCACCTTCACGGCGCCGCCACCCACTTATGGACTGGCCAATCTCAATTGCTACGTGACGCTGCCGCAGGGCTGCAGCCTCAACTACGGCGTGACCATCGAGAGCTCGCTCGAGGCCTGGTTCCCATCGCCGTCAGCGATCTGCGCCGGAAGCGCCGGCAGCGCGTCGGTGGCGGACAAGGGGCCCGGCGCGACCTACGCCTGGTCGATCCAGGACGGTTCCATCGTGTCCGGCCAGGGGACGACGTCGATCCTGTACACGTCCGACCACACGCCCTACACGAACCTCACGCTGACGGTGACGTCGCCCAGCGGCTGCACCGTCACCTACACGACGCTGGCCGGGGTGTTCGCTCCGCCCTCGTCGGTGATCACCGCGCCGGCGGCGGTGTGCAACGGCTCCACCGGCAATGTCGCGTCGGTTCCCGACGGCGGCAACGGCATCAGCTACGCGTGGTCCATCCAGAACGGAACCATCACCTCGGCCGCGAACACCCGCACGATCACGTTTTCCGCCGGGCCCAGCGGACAGGTGGCGCTCTCCTGCAACGTGAGCCGCACGACCTACGCGCCCTGCACCAGCACGGGCACCAAGAGCGTGACCATCGATGCCCCGAGCACGGCCTTCACGCTGGAGTCTCCGCAGTGCACGGGCTCGACCTACACGGTCTCGGTAGCCGACGCCGGGCCGGGTGCGACCTATACGTGGAGCGGCAACATCGTGGTGCTTTCCGGTGCGGGCACGCGTCAGATCACCTATCGTCCGGATCTGAGCTATCCACCGTCCGGCGGCCGGACGCCGCTCTCCGGCGACTTCGTCACCCTCTACGTGTCGGTCAGGAACGCCGCCGGCTGCCAGTCGAGCAGCTCGCAGTCGGCGCCCGCTGTTCAGCTTCCCACCGGTATGGCCGCGCCGGCGTCGGTCTGCTCGGGAGGCTCGGGATACACCGCACGGGTGTTCCCGCTCAGTGGTGCGACCTATGCGTGGACGATCACCAACGGGACGATCACCTCGGGCCTCGGTACGGACACGATCACCTTCACACCCGGTACCTCCGGCAGCGTCGGACTGAGCTGCGCCATCGCCTACAACGGTTGCTCGGCCACGCCGAGCGCGACCGTGGCGATCATCGAACGTCCGGCGGCACCGTCGCTCACGGCTCCCGCTTCGACCTGCGCCGGCCGTACGGGTCTGGTGGCCTCGGTGCCGTACGCCGGATTCGGCGTGACCTACCACTGGTCCCTGACCGGCGGGACGATCGTCTCCGGCGACGGCACGCCCAGCATCTCCTTCACTGCCGGCGCCAGCGGGACCGCGGTTGTCAGCGTCACCGAGGAGATCGCGCCGGGATGCTCGAGCTCGGCCTCCGCTTCCATCGTGGTGAACGCGCTTCCCAGCGCTGACTTCGCCGTGCCGCCCTCTCAGACGATCTGCACGGGGACCACCCAGGGCACGTCCGTTCCGGATGCCGGCCCCGGGGCGAGCTACACCTGGTCCGTGACGAACGGGACGATCACCGGCGGCCAGGGCACCGCCAGCATGACGTACGTCGCCACCAACGCGGGTACGACCAGCGTTTCTCTCACCGTCCAGACGGCAGCGGGCTGCAGCGCCTCGGCATCGAAGTCGCTGACCGTGAACACGAGCCCGTCGGCAACAATCACCGCTCCGGCGTCGCTGTGCGCCAACGGCACCGGTTACGTCGCGTCCGTCGCCGACGCCGGTCCCAGTGCCCAGTACGCCTGGACCGTCAACGGCAGCCCGGTGTCCGCTGGCAACAGCATCACGTTCAACGCGACTCCCGCGGGCGCGGTGACGATTTCGGTCCAGGTCACGAACGCCAGCGGCTGCGTCGCAAGCGGGTCGACTTCGATCCCGGTCGTGCCGCTGCCGTCGGCCCAGATCACGACGGCCGCCAGCATCTGCAGCGGCGGCTCTGGCAACGCCTCGGTGCCTTCGGCCGGCGCGGGCGCGTCCTATGCCTGGACGATCGCCAACGGCTCCATCACCGGCGGCCAGGGCACGAGCTCCATCGGCTACACGGCCGGAGCCTCCGGCTCGGTGACGCTAGGAGTGAACGTCGTCAGCGGAGCCGGCTGCGCCAACGGCTCCTCCAGGACCGTCGCCATCAACGCGCTCCCGTCGGCGGCGATCACCGCTCCGACCTCGACGTGCGCGGGCTCCACCGGCAACGCCGCCTCGGTTCCCGACGCCGGTGCCGGCGCGACCTACGCGTGGACGATCACCAACGGCACGATCACAGCGGGCGCCGGGACGCGCAGCGTTACCTTCACCGCCGGAGCGAGCGGTACGGCCACCTTGAACGTGACCGTGGTGAACGGCTCCGGCTGCTCGGCCTCGAGCTCGCGCGGCGTGACCGTCAACGTCACTCCGTCGGCCACGATCACCGCCCCCGCGACGGTGAAGAAGAACTCGAAGAACAACGCGGCCTCGGTGCCGAGCGCCGGCGCCGGAGCGACCTACACCTGGACCGTCTCGAACGGCACGATCACGGCCGGTGCCGGAACCACCAGCATCACCTTCACCGCCGGAAACTCGGGCAACGTCTCGCTCGGTGTGACGGTGCGGAACGCGGCGGGCTGCAACGCAGTCGGATCCCGCAACGTACCAATCAACTAGACGTTCCATCGCCGCTGGAGTGACCCGAACGTTACTCCAGCGGCCAAATGCGGCCTAAATCCTTGACTTCGGCCCAGGCCGTGGAGAAAATCCGCGCCTTCTAAGCCAAAAACAGGTAATCCCGATGCGGTTGCAACCCGGCCCAGGTGGCGCCCGCACCCCCTAGCCTCGGAGGAGTCGAGCCCTTGGGATGCCCGTCGTACTCAGCGAGACCGCGCCCGCGGAGACTGCCTTTCAAGGCGCTCCTGGTGATGGTCTTGGGTCTGGGTTCAGGGACTGTTCAGGCCGAGGGTCTTGCCAACGGTCAACTCCTCATCGCCGGCCAGAGGCTCACCCTCGACCCGGCGACGCGCGATCGCACCTGGGACGTCCACGAGAGTCCCGAGATTCGCACCTGCTTCGGTGCGAGTCCGTGCGGTATCCCGGCCGTCGGCGCCGGCGCGCTCAGAGTCCTGGGCGAGCTGAGCGGGCCGGGACTGCCCGAGCCGGTGACCTACCAGGCGCCCCCTGGCGGGTCCTTCGTCCTGCCGCGGTTCCAGCCGGAGGGGGAGTACACGCTCTCCAACATCAGGCTCGTCGACGCTGAGGGGCGTTTCGTCGCGAATGCCGAGCCGTCGTCCACGACGTTCGACGTCACCGAGATCCTGCTCGGAAGGGCCGAGGTCCGGAGCCTCACGCTGGCGGAGCTGCAGGCCCGCGGCATCTCGATCACCCAGGAGAACTTCCAGGCCTTCAGCCGGCTCGAGAAGGTGACGCGCCCGGACGGCACCACCGAGAAGTACGAGTACTTCCCCGACGACGTGGTGAAGAAGGCGACGCGGCGTGACGGCGTCTCGATCGCGTATGCCTACGATCCCGCCAACCGCGTCATCTCCGCCACGCCGACGCTCCCGGCGGGCTCGACGACGATCCTGGCTGACGCCGGGATGAGCTACGCCTACGACGGGCTCTCGCGGCTCTTGTCCTCGCAGCGGCTCGACGCGCCGAGCACACCCAACACCAAGACGTCTGTCGTCTTCGAGGACTTCGACCTCGCAGGGCGTCCGAAGGTGGAGAAGGTGGGTCAGAGGCCGGCGCTGACGAGGGGCTACGACGTCTTCGGCCGCACCGTGAACCTCGGCCTGCCGCTCGGCATCGGTGCGGGTGGCGCCTTTAGCTACCTGCGCAGCTACGAGGCGAGCTCCAAGCGGCTCCTTTCCCTAACCGCTCAAGGCGGCCCCTCGACGATCGGCGCTTCGTGGAAGTGGTTTGGCGACGGGCGAATCCTGAGCCTCGCGACGAACGGCCCTCTTCAGACCATGCACTCCTTCGGCTACATCGGCGGCCCTGGCGCGCAGCCGCCCGATACCCTTCTCCCGAACCCGCCGCCGAAGTGGAAGCTCGGAACTTTGACCATCGGCTCGGGTACGGCGTCGCCGAGCCAGTGGGGGCAGGTCGCCTACGGGTACCGCACGGGCGACAACGCCAAGCTCTCGCGCAACGTGACGGCCGGGACGCTCCTTGCCGATCAGGGCTGGGCCTGGGAGATCGACAACGCACTCAGGCTCACGAAGGCAATCGCGGGGGGCGGCACGGCGACGTCGGCCTTCGAGAGATTCCGCTACACGTACGGAGCCTCGGACGAGCTCAGGGAGTTAGTGCAAGAGGTCGCCGGCGAGACGGCCACGCAGACGACCGGCGCCGAAGGCCGGCCGCTGACGCGTACCGAGAACGGCGCGACCGAGACGATCCGCTACGACGACGCTGGGCGGCGCATCGAGGACGCCCGCTTCCTCTACAAGTGGCACTGGTTTGGGAAGCTCGCCGAGGTCGTCGTCAAGGACACCTGGCAGGCGGAGACTCATGGTGGACAGCCCGTCGTCTCGCCATACGCTGGTCACAAGGTCGTCTTCGAGTGGGACTCGCTCGAGCGGCTCTTCTCGGCCACGCACTGGAGCCGCATTCCGGGCGGAGGCGCGGAAGCCGATCGCCTCTTCATCGGCAAGCGCGAGTACCTCTGGGAAGACCAGCAGCTCATCGCCGAGGTCGGCAAGGCGCACGACGGCTCGATCCTCTGGCGTTACTCCTACGTCCCCGGCGCCTCTGGCATGGACGACCAAGTGCAGCTGCGCGTGGAGCGCTACGACGTCGCCGGAGGCCTCCAGAGCGACAAGCTCTACGCGTACCTGCGCGACGAGCAGGGAACCGTCCTGGGGCTTGTCGACGAGAACGGCGGCACGGCGGAGAAGCCGCGGCTTCTGCAGCGCTACGTCTACACCCCCTACGGTCAGGCTCACGTCGAGCTCGGCCCCGAGCTGAGGTCAGCGCGCTTCGAGCAGTCCACCACCAGCGTCACCAAGCACGACGGAACGCAGGTCGGCCAGAGCGTCACCGACACGGCGCACCTGCGCGGCGCGATGAGGCTCGACCTATCACTACTGCTCGACGTCGCGACGCTGACGAATGGACTCGTCGTCGAGAGGCGGCTGACGGATGGCAGCTGGGGAGCGCTCCAGGCGTCGGAGCTGGCGATCGGAAAGAACGCCGACGCGCCCGAAGAGCTCGTGCTCCTGCCGCTCGTGGGCTGGGAGCTCGGCACGACGTGGCGCGTCCGGCTCACCGCCTACCTCAAGGACGCGTACGGCAGAATTCCTGTCGATCAGCCGAACGTGGAGATGGCGCTACCTCCCGCGCCAGGCGCCGGCGAGGTCGGCTCGATCTCGGTCAGCTTCGAGAAGCTCTTCCCGGTCGTCTACGAGGACTACCTCGCCGCCGGCGAAACGCGGGGCGGTGAGCTGCCCGGTGGCCAGCCGCATCTCTGGCAGGGCCACCTCGTGAATCAGGTGCTGGGGCTACACCTCGTCCGGGCACGCGTCTACGACGCAAGAACGGCGAGCTTCGCCAGCAGCGATCCTGAGGAGGACAAGGACAGCCCGAACCTCTTCGGCTACGTCGCTGGGCGGCCACACGAAAAGACCGACCCCTTGGGGCTGTGTGTCGGTGGACTGCCCTGCCCAGGCTGGGCTCAGAACCAGATCAACTACTGGAAGGACACTGGCACCAAGGTCGGGAAGGGGCTGAAGGAAGCGTACGACATC